>Ga0335083_10000427_pt1 | contig 65025 bp, 57 predicted proteins | sample Lox_Sample_42_FD_206716 | JGI IMG/M metagenome (GOLD analysis project Ga0335083, IMG submission 206716) | Soil microbial communities from Loxahatchee National Wildlife Refuge, Florida, United States - Lox_Sample_4.2 | ecosystem: Environmental > Terrestrial > Soil > Wetlands | place: USA...
GCGGGCGCGGAGCACCCGCACCGCTCCGACGAGCCTGCCGACGTTGGCCATCGGGTCGTTGAGCGCGCGGAGCAGGGCCTGGATCTTGTCGATCTCCTTCAGATCCTCCGGACGCACCCGGCACTCGTCCTCCGTCGGATTGAAGGGGTCGGGGGCCGCTGTCTTCGACGCCGCCATCTGCCGTGAGTATACGGTGCCGCGCGCCGCGGCGCGATGTGCGAGCGTGGACTACCGTGGACGTCGAAGGCCGGCGCGCCGAGCCGTCACGCGCCGACGGCCGACGCGCGGGGCACCGACATGCCCTGCACGAGGGCGCGCAACGTGAACAGAAAGACCGCGTCGGCGTCGAAACGCTCCGTCTTCGCCATCGCGCTGCTCGTGACGGGCGCGTCTTCGGCCGTCTCGCTCCATTCGCGCAAGCGCTCGTAGCGGTGAACCAGGCTCGACTCACCCGCGCTCGTTCGCAAGGTGAGCTCGCCGAGCACGAACCCCATGCTCGCGAGGACGGCGCCCGAGAGCGCCATCAGCGCGACGTCGGGGGCCATGCCGTCCGAAACCATCATCGCGAGGATGCGCTCACGCACGGGCACCGAATGCTGCGCGGCAGGACGCGCCAAGAGCACCGTCCAGTTGGGATGCTCGAGGAGGACGCTGCGAACGTGCTGGCAGAGCGCGAAGAGCTCGGATTGCCAGCTCGAGTGAGCTTGGTCCGGATACATGCGCCGCACCATCTCGCCGTGCATGAGATCGAGCAGCTGCTCTTTGTTGGCGAAGTGGCTGTAGAGCGACATGGGCGGCGCGCCGACTTGGCGCGCGACAGCGCGAATCGTGAGTCCGTCGACTTTCGAGCGGTCGACGATGGTGAGCGCCGCATCGATGACGGCGTCCTGCGTGATGGTTCCCCTCGGTCTTTGTCGTCGCATTCGTTCTTCGGGTGATACCGCCCATTATCGCCACGCGACGGCGTCGTGATCAATTTCGCAAAACTCGTACGTGCTCCAAGCTGCGTACGGTTCTGACGCGCACCCGCGAGCACGAAGCCGTGAGTCGGACGCGAGCAAGCAACGCGAAGTATCGAGGGGAGATTTGCAACAAACTGCGCCGAGAAAATCGACGCGATCTTGAGAGTCGCGATGAAAGCAGGTACTTGAATGAAAAGAGCGGACGCACACCGGAACGCCGGACGGCCGCGGGAGGAACTGTGACAGAGAGGTGCACGGCAGGCCGGCTTTCACGGTCGCCCATAGGGTTTTCGAGGACGCACGGTGCGCGCTAGCTCCATGTCACCCGAGTCGAGCGCGGCGACCGTGCTGCTCGTCGACGACGATCCGCTGGCGCTCCGCGCGATGGAGCGTTCACTCCAACCGAGCTTTCAGGTTTTCTCCTACGACAGCGGGGAAGAAGCCATCGAGCACGTGAGTCGCGGCGGCGTTTCGGTCGTGCTGAGCGACATCGCGATGCTCGGCATGTCGGGCCTCGAGCTCCTGCGCTCGATTCGCCGTTACGACGCGGACCTGCCCGTGATCCTCATCACCGGCGCGCCCACCTTGGAGAGCGCGACGCAAGCGATCGAGCACGGCGTCTTTCGTTATCTCAGCAAGCCGTTCGACCGCGAACAGCTCACGAGCGCCGTGCGCCAGGCGTCGCGGCTCTACCGCCTCGCTCGCATGAAGCGCGAGGCGCTGAAGCTCGCGGGGCCTCCCGGCGCGTCCGATCGCATCGGCCTCGACGTGAGCTTTCGACGAGCGCTCGAGACTTTGTGGGTCGCTTTCCAGCCGATCGTGTCGCTCTCGAGCGGCAAGGTCTTCGGCTACGAAGCGCTGATGCGCAGCGCCGACGCCACGCTGCCGACGCCGATGCACCTGCTCGACGCCGCCGAACGTCTCGACGCGCTCCACGAGCTCGGACAGCTCGTCCGGCGGCGCGCCGCCGAACCGCTCGCGCAGGCGCCGAAGGATACGCTCCTCTTCGTCAATCTGCACCCGAAGGACTTGATGGATCCCGAGCTCACCGATCCCGACGCCCCGCTCACGCGCGTGGCCGAGCGCGTGGTGCTCGAGATCACCGAGCGCGCGTCGCTCGGCGGGTTGGACGACGTGCAGGCGCGCGTCTCGCGCCTGCGCTCACTCGGTTACCGCGTCGCCGTCGACGACCTCGGCGCGGGCTACGCGGGGCTCACGAGCTTCGCGTTGCTCGAACCCGAGATCGTGAAAATCGACATGACTCTCACGCGCGACATCGACCAGAGCGCCGTCAAGCAGAAGCTCGTGGCCTCGCTCACGGGGCTCTGCCGCGAGATGAACCTCACCATCGTGACCGAGGGCGTCGAGACGCGCGAAGAGCGCGACACGCTCGCGGGCCTCGGCTGCGACCTCTTGCAGGGCTACCTCTTCGCGCGGCCGGGGCCGGCTTTTCCCGGCGTGACGCTCTGAGGCGAGCGCTCGTGGTGGGGCGCGCCCGCGCGGCGCGTGGCATTCGGCGCCGCCCCCGGGCGTGAGGGCCGGCACGGCGGCGTTGGGGGCCGTTTTCGCCCGCGTCGCGTGGCATGCGCCGTGCACCAACGCTTTGGTTGGAGGCTTGCTCATGACCGAGTCCATCAAGCCGTACATCATCCTCGCCGCGGTCGATTACTCGACGGCCGGCGATCTGGCGTTCGAGCGCGCGCTCGAGCTCGCGGCCGAGAAGGCCGCCGCACAGGTGCACGTCGTGAACGTGCTGCCCGTGTATCAAGCGGGCGCAGCCGTCGACAGCGCGCCGGCGACCGGCGCTTGGGCGGGGACGCTCCCGTCCGTGAACGACGCGGCCGAGCAACTTCGCGTCTACACGCAGCGCAAGCTCGACGCCTTCCGGCAGGCGCACCCCTCCGCGGATCTTTCGTTCCTCGACACGGTCCGCGCCCATCAGCGCGTGGACGTCCCGTCCGAGGAGATCACCCGGCTCGCCGGCGAGCTCGAGGCCGATCTCATCGTCGTCGGCACGCACGGGCGCCGCGGCCTCTCGCGACTCCTGCTCGGCTCCGTCGCCGAAGGCACGGTGCGGCTCGCGCCGTGTCCGGTGCTCGTGGTCCGCCCGAAGGCGCCCCCGGAGCCGGTGCCGGCCATCGAGCCCGCATGTCCGCGCTGTGTCGAGGTCCGGCGCGAGACTCACGGGGCCGAGCTCTGGTGCGAGCAGCATCGCGAGCACCACGGCCAGCGCCACACCTACCATCAGGAAGATCGCGCCGCGACTGAAACGAACCTCCCGCTCGTGATGCGAAGCTGATTCCCTAGCGCGCGACTCGCGTCTACCCTGCCGCGGTGCGCGTGCTTCTAGGGCTGTCGGCGGCGAGCGGCTTCAGCGCCGTCGCGCTCGGCGCGTTCGGAGCGCACGCGCTGCGCGAGCGGTTCGAGGCCGTGCCGGACGGCGCGCGCCGGCTCGAGTGGTGGCACACCGCGGCGAGCTATCACCTGGCGCACGCGCTCGCGCTCGGCATCGCCGCGCTGCTCTTCGAGCGCGCCGCGTCGAACGCGCTCGCCGTCGCCGGCTGGGCGTTCTTCGCCGGCATCGCGCTCTTCTCCGGCAGCTTGTACGCGATGGCGCTTTCCGGCGCGCGCGCGCTCGGCATGGTGACGCCGTTCGGGGGGCTCGCTTTCTTGATCGGTTGGGCGTCGCTCTTGTGGGCGGCACTCGAGACTTAGGCAGCACCGGAGAGGACTCACATGGCAGCGAAGAAGACGACCGACGACACGATGAAGAAGGGCTCGACGTCGAACCCGGCCCCGATCAAATCGGGTGCGACCGGCATGGCGAAGCTCGTCACGAAGGCCAAGGCCGCGCCGAAGGCCAAGGCCGCGCCGAAGGCCAAGGCCGCGCCGAAGGCCAAGGCCGCACCGAAGGCCAAGGCCGCGCCGAAAACCAAGCCCGCGCCGAAGGCCAAGCCGGCGCCGAAAAAGGCCAAGGTGGCGGCCAAATCCAAGGCCAAAGCGGCGCCCAAGGCCAAGCCGCCGCAGGCCGCCGCGCGCGCGCCGAAAGCCGCCCCCGCGCCGAAGCCGAAAGCGGTGAAGCACGGCAATCCGGTGCTGCACTGGGAAATCCAATCCACGCAGCCCGAGGCGCTCCACGACTTTTACGCGGACGTGTTCGGGTGGACGATCGACGCGAACAATCCGATGAAGTACGGCATGGTGTCGTCGCAGGGCGCGGCGGGCGGCATCAACGGCGGCATCGGCGGCACGGAGCACTCCGCGGGTCGCGTGCTCGTCTACGCTTCGGTGCAGAGCATCCCCGCCATCCTCGAGCGCATCGAAGAGCTCGGCGGCCGCACGCTGATGCCGCGCACCGACATCGGTCCCGTGGTGATGGCGATGTACATGGACCCGGAAGGCAACGCGATGGGTCTCATCGAAGATCGCTGAAGCGAACGACGGACGCTGCGCCGCGCCGCATCACCACGCGGCGCAGCGGTCCAAGAGCACGCCGAGCACGTCGCTCGCCGCGACGGCCGCGCCGGCGCTGCTCCACACGATGCCGTCCGGACCGAGGTACTCGGGGTGGTCCGTGAACGTCGGCCTGAGATCGAGGAAGTAGCAGGGGATGGCGGCGCGCCCGCACGCGTTCTCGATGTAAGGCCGCATCACGTCGAGGCTCGCCTCGAGCGACGCGTTCGTGGGGTCGTCGGAGGGGTCGCTGTAGAACGCGTAGATGACCTGCGAGACGCCGAAGTCGGCGTAGGCCGCGAGCAGGTTCTCGGCGCCGGCCGCCGCGGCGAGGATGGCCGGGCAGTCCGTCGCGGGAGTCGCGCCGCACGGCGCGTTCAGAACGTCCGTCGCGCCGCCGTCCATGATCACGAGGTGCACGGGGCCGTCGCCGCGCGCCGTCGTCCACTGATTCATGATGCCGAAGCCGCCGCCGGCGAGCACCGAATTCAAGTACGAGGAGTAATCGCGCACCTGATCGCCGTCGGCGAGCACGCCCGCCGCGACCGCGGCCTGTTCGAAATCGGCCGTGAACGGGCTCAGCTGAATCAGCGAATCGCCGATGATGGCGATGCTCGAGCCGGCCACTTCCGAGACGGTGCAGGACGCGGGCTCGCTCATGGGGGCGGGCGGCGTGCCGAGCCGGCAATATCCGGCGTCGCAGGCGTAGCCCGTGCCGAGCCCGGCACAATCGCTCGCGACCAGGCACGACACGTCGCAGGCGGACGGCGCGTCTCCGGCGTCACAACGGCCTTCGGCGACGCGCGGCGCGAGCGAGACGCACGCCGCCGTCGAGCCGAGCTCGGCGCAATCGGCGTCTTCACTGCAGCTCAGGGTGCAGGCGCCGCAAACGCACTCGGCGCCCGAGTCGCAGCTCTGCATGCAGGCGGTGAGAAAATGCGTCTCGCTGCCGGTTTGCGGCGTGAGCTTGCTCGAGCCGCACGCGAAGAAGGCGAGACCAACGACGCCGACGACGAAGGCGCGAAGCGCGGTGCGGAGCGACGACAAGCTAACCTTCCGTATCTTCGTCGCCCTGCTGGAGCAAGCACTGGCCGACGTAGAGCACGATCTGCGTGAAGTCTTCCGGCACGGTGTGCTCGGCGTTGTACTCCTCGACCTTGCGCCGGAGCTCTCCGAGTTTGCCACGGAGCTCGCGCAACGTATCGAACGCCTCTTCGGCGTGCGGGTGGCCCTCCCACACGTCGAGCGTGTACGTGCTGCCGCCGACCCGATCGGCGAGGTGGGCGCCCGTCCTCGAGCTCCCGAGGCGTTGCGTGACGGTGTTCACGAGCGCCTTGAAATGATCGAACACGGCCGCTTCCCAACCCACGGGCGACCCGAGCGGCACGACCAGGTGCTGCGCGCGATACGAGCCGTCCGGCAGCCGCTCGACGCGACCGGCGTCCACGAGCCGCGCGAGCGCGAGCTCGAGCTCGGCTTCGTCGAGCTGCTGGCGGGCGAGATCGGCGAAAACGACCGGCCCTTCGCGATAGACGAGGGCCCAAATCAGCTCGTCGAGGCCCTCGTTTTTCCGGAGCTGGCGCAGCCGGGCGAGCTCCTCTTCGGGAGTGAGCCGGTAACTCGCGGCCGCGCCCGCGCCGGACGGCATCACGAGCCCGCTTTCGCAAAGATCGTGCAACACCGCCCGCACCTGCGCGTCGTCGTCCCCCGCGAAGTGGACGAAGATCTCGGCCCGCGTCGCGGCGCCGGCCGCCTGGATGAAGTCGAGCACCGCGACCCAGAGCGAGCGTCCACGATCGGTCGAGCTCTCCGCGAAGCGCTGGATTTTGCGCTGGTAGGTCCGCAGCCCGAGCCCGAACATGTCCGCGCTCACCTTGCGGCTCACGCCCTGGCGCTCGAGCTCGCGCACGAGGTCGAGGAAGACCTGATGCGCCACGTGCGCGAGCGGCGCGCGGGCCCCACCGGTCGTGGCAAGCTGAGCGATCAGAATCGTCGTTTGCCGAACGATGGCTTGAATCAGGAGCTCGACCGTCATGCGCGGCGCCAGCGCATCGATGCGGCCGGGTAGCGTATTTTGCGCGACATTCCGTGACCAGGCGAGCGACCGATTTGCCACCGGCTCCGGTCGATCCGCTCATACACCCGCGTCGCCGCAGAGCCAAAAATGATTGCTTCGACTCCCAAAAGTGAGAGGACCGCCGTCCCGCCGCCGTCTTACGGCTTGGCCCAAGGAGCGTAGGAGTCGCGGGCACGAGCGCGCCGCGACGGACGTCTCGCGCGCGTTACACGACGATGAACTCACGCGTGCACGTCGTCGTCGCGCGCGTGCGTGAGCGCGAACATCCGGTGGGGTGAAGTTCGCTCCGCGATCACGTCCGCGACTTGCTGCAAGAGAATGGCCGTCAGCGGGGTCGCAAAATTGCCCTCCAGTCGTTCTCATTTGTGTCCGTGAACGCGCCCGGGCCGCGAGCCCAAAAGCGAATTCGACAACACATCTCTATTGCGATGTGTCGCACGCTGCGACTAGCGTCCCCGTGTGCTCTCGCGTCCGAGCGTGGGCACCGTGTGTCCGCCGAGCGTCACGCAGTCGAGAGGGCCGCGCAATAAAGCACCATTCAGGGCGAAGGAAGGACGAGCGATCATGGCCAACACAGCGGCGACGTTCAACACGGCAGGAGACATGTCGGGCGGAAGACAACGAGTCATCTTCGCGTCGTCACTCGGTACCGTTTTCGAGTGGTACGATTTCTATCTCTACGCGACACTCGCTCCGTTCTTCGCGGCCTTGTTTTTCCCGAAGGGCAACGCAACGGCGGCATTGCTCGCGAGTTTCGCGGCCTACGCCGCCGGCTTCTTGGTGCGGCCGTTCGGCGCTCTCGTGTTCGGTCGCATCGGCGACATCGTGGGCCGTAAATACACGTTCCTCGTCACCATCATCGTCATGGGCATCTCGACCGCGGCGGTGGGCTTGATGCCGACGTACGACACGATCGGCATGGTCGCGCCGATCTTGCTCGTGACGCTGCGCCTCGCTCAGGGGCTCGCGCTCGGCGGCGAGTACGGCGGCGCCGCCACGTACGTCGCCGAACACGCGCCGCACGAGAAGCGCGGTCTGCACACGAGCTGGATCCAGACGACGGCGACGCTCGGCTTCTTCCTCTCGCTCCTCGTCATCGGCATTTGCCGTCACGGCTTCGACGAGGCGACGTTCAAGCTGTGGGGTTGGCGCATCCCGTTCCTCGTCTCGCTCGTGTTGCTCGCGACGTCCGTCTACATCCGCCTCAAGCTGAACGAGTCGCCCATCTTCTTGCAGATGAAGGCCGAGGGTAAGCACAGCAAGGCGCCGCTCAGCGAGAGCTTCGGCAACTGGGACAACCTGAAAATCGTGCTGCTCGCGCTCTTCGGCGCCGCCGCCGGTCAGGGCGTGGTCTGGTACACGGGCCAGTTTTACGCGCTCTTCTTCCTCACCACGACGCTGAAGATCGAGTGGGCGACGGCCTACAACATCATGGCGGTCGCGCTCATGCTCGGCACCGGCCTGTTCGTCTTCTTCGGCTGGCTCTCCGATCGCATCGGTCGAAAGAAGATCATGATGGTCGGCTGCGTCCTCGCCGCCCTGACTTACTTCCCGATTTTCAAGGCGATGACGCACTTCGGAAATCCCGCGCTCGAAGCCTTCTCGGACAAGACGAAGATCGAAGTCGCCGCCGACAACTGCCAGGTGCACCTCTTCCCGAACCCGAAGACGGTCTACAGCGAGTGCGACAAGACGCAGGACTTCTTCGCGAAACGGAGCCTGTCGTACGACACGTCGCCTGGGCAGCCGGGCCAGAAGGCGATCATCAAGATCAACGACGCGACCTTCACCGGCTTCGACGAAAAGGCGCTGACGGCGAAACTGAAGGAACTCGGTTATCCGGCGAAGGCGAACCCCGCGGACGTGAACTCGTTCATGCTCGTACTCTTGATCCTGATTCAGGTCGTGTACGTCACGATGGTGTACGGGCCGATTGCCGCGTTCCTGGTCGAGCTCTTCCCCACGCGCATTCGCTACACGTCGATGTCCCTGCCGTACCACATCGGCAACGGCTGGTTCGGCGGCATGCTCCCGCTCACGGCGTCGGCCATCGTCGCCGCGAGCGGCAATATCTATGCGGGGCTTTGGTACCCCGTGGTCGTCGCGGGGATCACGGCGGTGCTCGGTCTGGCCTTCATCCGCGAGTCCAAAGACCACCAACTGCATACCCTCTGAGCGGCGCTTTCAGAACGCGAGGTACACACGTGAAGCAAGCACTCGTTCTACTCTCTCTCTTGGCCGTGATGCTGGTCGGCAGCGTCGCGGCGGCGGCCCCCGTCTTCAAGGACGAGGACAAGGGCATCGTCGTCAACGTCGGCGTGCTCCTGCAGCCGCAGTTCCAGATGACGATGCCCGGCTCGGACGGCGCGGGGCCGGGCGCCTGCGGCTCGGCGCTGCGCAACCGCTGCTCGGCGGGCATCGGCAACGCACGCGGTGACGGCCCGGCGGAAGACTTTTTCCTCCGCCGCGCGCGCCTCATGATCTGGGGCTCGGCGACGAAGGAGATCAGCTACTTCGCCGAAACGGACGAGCCGAACCTCGGCAAGGGCGGCAACTTCAACACGGCGGCGGGCAGCGCGTTCTCGTTCATTCAGGACGCGTTTCTCACCTACTCGTTCAATCCGTTGTTCCGCATCGACGCCGGCTTGCTCTTGATTCCGCTCTCGCACCACACGCTCGAAGGCGCGACGAGCCTGAACGCCCTCGATTACCACACCGACGAAATCCGCTTCCCGACGGGGCGCGCGTTCCGCGACACCGGCATTCAGTTCCGCGGTCTCGCCGCGCAGGACCACTTCCACTACCGCCTGTCCATCACCGAAGGCGTGCGCAACGGCGCGCTCGCGGTGACGACGGCAGGCGCGCCCGCCCCCGCCCACTCGATCTTGAACCCCGGCAGCGTGCCGCGCTTCACGCTCCAACTCCGCGGCAACATCATCGGTTCGGAGCCGGACTTCTTCTTCAAGGGCATCTACTTCTCGGAGAAGCCCATCGTCAGCGTCGGCCTCGGCACGGACTGGCAGTCGGAAGCCGTCTTCAAGATCGACCACCACCACGGCGACTACATCGCGATGAGCGGCGACGTCTTCGTCGAGTGGCCCTTCACGCCGAAGGACGAAATCATCTTCAAGGGGAACTACTTCTTCTACGGCGAGGGCAACGACTCGATCAGCGGCCCGGTGACGGTCAACGGCGCGGCGACGACCTCGACGGTCGCGGTGCCCGGCGCGACGAACGTCGTGCAGGGCTCGAACGCCGCCTACGCCGAGCTCGGCTTCCGGCACGACTTCATCGAGCCGCTCGCGTACATGGAAGTGTTCAAGGCCCGGAAGGACGCGCAGAGCATCATCGCGCCGCACGTCGGCGTAAACTTCTGGGTGCTCAAGCACAACTTCAACGTGAAGACGGACCTCGGCTACAAGCGCACGGAAGTGAAGGCCGAGCCGCCGAAGAAGGACATTCTCTGGACCACGCAGGCCCAACTCTTCTTCTGAGAGCCGGCACCTGAGGTGAACGAGCCGCGCGGGGCGCAATCCCGCGCGGCTCGTCGCTTTTTGTGGGTTTCGCGCGCCGTCCCGGGCAGCCTTAAGTCGCCGTACGATCGGCCGTTTGCGTACTCGTGGTTACGCGAGCGGACCCCGGTTACGGGATGGGCTCACACGCGATCGCCGAGACCGAGCTCGGAGCGGGTACGACCGCCTCGGCGCGGATCAAGGAGCGGCTGCTCGGGCTCTTTCGCGCGCCCGATTACAAGCCGCCGCTCCTGCCCGCGGTCGCGCTCGAGCTCATGGCGCTCTGCCGCAAACCGCGCGTGCAGGTGCCCGAGATCGTCGCGCTGCTCGGTCGCGACCCGATGCTCGCCGCGCAGCTTTTGCGCATCGCCGAAAGTCCGGTGTACGCCCGAGGCGGCGAGCCGGTGCGATCGCTCGACGACGCGGTGGTTCGGCTCGGACTCGCGCGCACGGCGGATCTCTTCATGCGGGCGGCGCTCGAGGCTCGGCTGCTCCGCGCGCCCGGCTACGACACGCTCATGAGCGCGCTCCGGCGGCACAGCGCGTTCACCGCCGAAGCGGCGCGCCTCGTTTCGCGTTACGCGCTCGGCTTCGACGATTACGCCTTTCTGTGCGGCCTGCTCCACGACATGGGCGTGGCGGCGGCCGTCATCGCGCTGAGCGAGCTCAAGGACGCCCCGTCGCGCCCGAACCCCGAGCAGCTCTGGCTCGTGCTCCGCGACTTTCACGCCTCGTCGTCCGAAGCGCTCGCGAACGTCTGGGGCCTGCCGCGCGAGATCGGCGTGGTGCTCGGCCTGCACCACGAGCTCGGCAACGATCGACACATCCACCCCCTCGCCGCCGCCGTGAGCCTCGCCGATCACCTCGCGACGGAGTGCGGCTTCGGTCTCTTCGACGAGTGCGACGCGTCCGCCACCGAGACGGTCGCCAAGAAGGCGGGCCTCGACGACGCCATGCTCGCGAAACTTCGGGCCTCGGCGCGTGAGCTCGCCGCGAAGTTTCAGGGCTGAGCTCGCGATCCGTGACAATTTGACGCGTTCGCCGGAACGCGTGAAGACCTATATTGCGCGCGTTCGCACGGGCCGTGAGCACGGCTCGACCGTCCCGGAGGCTGTCATGACGATAACGAACGAGCAGCTGACTCATACACTCTTGGGCATCGTCCTCGTCGCGTGCGGCGGTTCCGAACCCGCGCCGGCGCCGCCGCCCGCACCCGCGCCCGTCGCAGCGAGCGCCACGCCGACGGCTTCGGTCGCCGCGGTCACCGCCGCGACGGTCGTGCCTCCGGCGCCCCCCGCGCCGAAGCTCAAGCTGCGCGTCATCACGGGATCGCCCGAGGGGTTCCTCGTCAATTCGACGCTGATCACCGGCGACAAGGACGCCCTGCTCATCGACGCGCAATTCACGATCGCCGACGGCAAGCGCGTCGCCGACGCGGTGAAGGAGAGCGGCAAAAACCTCACGCTCGTCTACGTGACGCACAGTCACCCCGACCACTACTTCGGCTTCGTCTCGATCAAGGACGCCTTCCCGAACGCGAAGCTCGTCGCGCTCCCGGCGACCGTCGACGAAATCGAGAAGACGTGGGAGGCCAAGGTCAAGCAGTGGAAGCCCATGTACAAGGAGGGCATCACCGCCAAGCCCTTCCTGCCCGAGCCGATGAAGGACCACACGCTCGAGCTCGAGGGCGAGAAGCTCGAGGTGACGGGCGGCGTGCAGGGCGACGAAGCGGAGAACTCGTACGTGTCGATTCCGTCGCTGCACGCCGTGGTGACCGGCGACATCGTCTACGATCAGGTCTTCCCGTGGACGGCCGAGACGTCGATCGACCAGCGGCACGCCTGGACGGCGGCGATCGACAACCTCGCCGCGATGAATCCGATCGTCGTCGTGCCCGGGCACCAAAAGCCCGAGCGCTCCGAGACGCCCGAAAACCTGGGTTTCACCAAGAATTACCTGATCGCTTTCGACGAAGCGCTGGTGAGCTCCAAAAAACCGAGCGAGCTCGAAGCCAAGATGAAGGCGAAGTATCCGGACGTGGCGCTCGACGCGATCTTGAAGATCGGTGCCGAAGCGGCCTTCAAAAAGCCTGCCAAGGCGCCCAAGAAAGCGACGAAATAGGCGCCGGGCGGGACCGCGACGCCGCTCGGCCCGAGCGCGGCGCGCTTTGATACGCTCGCTCCGATGGACAAGCGTCGCCTGCTCGAGCAGCTCGGCACGGCTTTGCGCGACGAGCTCGCTCTCGCGAACCGCGTCGCCAAGGAGACGGCCGACGCCGCCAACCATCCCGAAGCGCGACCCGAAAACGACAAGGACACGCGCAAACTCGAGCTCTCCTATCTCGCGGCCGGTCAAGCCGCGCGCGCGAAGGAGCTCGAAACCGGCATCGCCCTCCTCACTCAAATCCCCGCGCGTGACTTCGGCACGGAGGACGCCATCGCCGTCGGCGCCTTCGCCGAGCTCGACGTGGACGGCAAAGTGCAGCGCGTGCTCGTGAGCCCGGCCGGGGGCGGCTTGAAGCTCACGGGCGAGCAGGGAGAAATCAACGTGGTGACACCGGCGTCCCCGCTCGGACGCGGTCTGCTCGGCAAATGCCGCGGCGACGCCTTCGAGCTCGTCATCGGTCGCGAGCGGCGCGAAGTCACGATCGTCGCCGTCGCGTGAGTTTTCGCACCCGGCGCGCACCCTCGCCGAGCGTGGCGCGCTAAGCTTCGAGGGTGCTGCTCGGCCGTCCCGACATCCCTCGCCCGACGAGCGCCGCGCGCGACAAGGCGCGCCGTCTGCTCGACCAGGCGCTCGGTCCTTCGAAAGTCGTGACCGGCGCGGACGCGTGCGCCGCCTTCGCCCAGGACGAATCCGAAGCCGAAGGGCTCACGCCCGACGCCGTCGCGCTCGCCGAAACGGCCGACGACATCTTGGCCGCGCTCCGCGTCGCGCGCGAAGCGGAGGTGCCGATCACGCCGCGCGCCGCGGGCACCGGACGCACCGGCGGCGCCGTCCCGGTGGCGGGCGGCATCGTGCTCTCGACCTCGGGGATGAAGGGCATCAAAGAGATCGATCGCCGGGACGGCGTGGCCGTCGTCGAGCCGGGCGTGGTCCTCGCCGATCTGCACGCCGCGGTCGAAGCCGAGGGCTGGTTCTATCCGCCGGACCCGAATTCACTCGCCGACTGCTGCCTCGGCGGCAACGTCGCGGAGAACGCGGGCGGACCGCGGGCCCTCAAGTACGGCGTGACCCGCGACTGGGTGCTCGGGATGGACGCGTTCTTGATCGGCGGCCAACGCATCCGCGCGGGACGCCGCACGACCAAAGGCGTCACCGGCTACGACGTGGCAAGCTTGCTCGTCGGGAGCGAAGGCACGCTCGCCGTGTTCGGAGACATCACGCTCGCGCTGATGCCGAAACCCGAGCACGTGATGACGCTGATGGTGCTGTTCGAGAGCGTGCGGGACGCCGGAGCGGCCGTGGAAGCCGCGGTTTTCGCGGGTCTTTTGCCGCGCTGCATCGAGCTCCTCGACGGCCCCACGCTCGAAGCGATGCGACGCGCGGGCAACGCGATCGACTCGCGCGCGGGCGCCATGCTGCTCGTCGAGTTCGACGGGGACGAGCATGCCTGCGAGCGCGACGCGGAGCGCTTCGGCGGCGCAGCCGAAAGCGCGCGGGCGCTCGAAGTGCTCGTCGCGCAGGACGCGGCGCAGCGCGCGCGGCTCTGGTCGGCGCGTCGCGAGATGAGCCGCGCCGTGCGCAAGCTCAGCAAGAAGAAGCTCAGCGAGGACGTCGTCGTGCCGCGCCACGCCATCGGCGCGCTGCTCGACCACGTCGCCGTGCTCGGCGAGCGCGAGCAGGTGCGGCACCTCACCTACGGTCACGCGGGCGACGGCAACCTGCACGTGAATTTCCTGTGGGACGACGACGCGGAGGTGCCGGCCGTCGTGCGCGCCATCGAAGGGCTCTTCCACGAGGTCGTGCGACTCGGCGGCACCTTGAGCGGCGAGCACGGCATCGGCGTCTTGAAAGCGCCCTATTTGTCGCTCGAACAAGCCCCCGAGCTCATCGAGCTCGAACGCGATCTGAAGCGGGTTTTCGACCCGCAGGGCCTGCTGAACCCCGGCAAGATCTTCCCCGCTGGCGCGCATCGCGCCTGCTGAGCGCTCCATGGCCCGCCGCGCGCGTCCCGTGTTGCTCTCGCCGACCGGACCGATGTCGTTTCCGGATCCGGAACAGAGCGACGGCGAGGGACTGCTCGCGGTCGGCGGCGATCTCACGCCCGAGCGCCTGATCCTCGCGTACGAATCGGGCATCTTCCCCTGGTACGCCGAGGGTCTGCCGCCCATGTGGTGGAGCCCGGATCCGCGCGCCGTCATCGACGAGCACACGCTCCACGTCTCGAAGAGTCTCGCGCGCGAGCTCCGGCGCGGCCGCTTCCGCGTCAGCAGCAACGAGGCCTTCGAGCGCGTGATGCGCGAGTGCGGCCGCGAACGCGACGGCGGCACCTGGATCTTGCCCGAAATGGTCCGCGCCTACGTGCGCCTGTACGAGCTCGGACACGCGCGAAGCTTCGAGGTTTGGCTCGAAAATCAGCTCGTCGGCGGCCTTTACGGCGTCCAACGCGGCGCTCTCTTCGCGGCGGAGAGCATGTTCCACCGCGAAACCAACGCGTCGAAGGTCGCGCTCGTCGCGGCGGTGCGGAGCCTTTTCGCCGCCGGCATCACGCTGATGGACGTTCAATTCCTCACGCCTCACCTCGCGAGCATGGGTGTTCGCGAAATCCCACGCCGGCTTTACCTCGCGCAAGCGCGGAACGCCGTGCGCCGCAGCGTCTCGCTCGACGAGCTCACCATCACGCTCCTCTGAGGTCATCCATGCACGCCATGTTGCTCGATCGCGCCGGAGCCCCGCTCCGCGAAGCCGAAGTGCCGGATCCGGTGCCGGGTGCGCACGACGTGCTGCTCGACGTCCACTGCTGCGGCGTCTGCCGCACGGACCTCCACGTGTTCGACGGCGAGCTCCAGCGTCCGAAATTGCCGCTCGTGCTCGGCCATGAAGTCGTGGGCACGGTCGTCGCGCGCGGCGCCGCCGCGACGCGTTTCGAGCTCGGTGCGCGCGTGGGCGTGCCGTGGCTCGCCTTCACGTGCGGGGAGTGCGTGCAGTGCCGCGCCGGCCGCGAAAACCTGTGCGAACGCGGCGTTTTCACGGGTTACACGCGGGACGGCGGCTACGCGACGCGCACGCTCGCCGACGAACGCTACTGCTTCGCGATCCCGCCGTCGTACGCCGACGCCCACGCCGCGCCGCTCCTCTGCGCGGGTCTCATCGGCTACCGGGCGCTCCGCGCCGCCGGCAACGCGCAGGCGCTCGGCATCTACGGCTTCGGCGCCGCCGCGCACATCGTCGCGCAGGTGGCGCGCTTCGAGGGCCGGCGCCTCTTCGCGTTCACGCGCCCGAACGACGACGCCGCGCAGACGTTCGCGCGCTCGCTCGGGGCGGAGTGGGCGGGCCCGTCCGACGGACCTCCGCCCGAGCCGCTCGACGCCGCGCTCATCTTCGCCCCCGTGGGCGCCCTGGTCCCGAAAGCGCTCGAGGCCGTGCGCCCCGGCGGCACGGTCGTGTGCGCCGGCATCCACATGAGCGACATCCCCGCGATGCCGTACGCTACCCTTTGGGGTGAGCGCGTGCTCCGTTCCGTCGCGAATCTCACGCGCGAGGACGGCGAGCTCTTCTTCGAGATTGCGCGCAAAACCCCGCTCGAAACCCACGTCGAGACCCTGCCGCTCACCCGCGCGAACGTCGCGCTCGAACGCCTTCGCCGCGGCGAAGTGCAGGGCGCGCTCGTGCTCGAACCAGCGCGCTGAGGACGCTTCGCGCGCGGCGGCGTTACTGCGCCGCCGGCACCGACTCTTTCGGCGGGTGTTTGCGCACCGCGCCGCGCACGGCGGCGAGCAGCGGGTTGTCGCCCGAATGCACGTCGGAGGCTTTCGCCTTCGGCTCTTCCGGCTTCTGCGCGACCGGCGCCGGCCGCGGCGGCGGTTCGGGCGCGGCGGCGGGCGGCGGCGCGTCGTGCCGCACGAACGGCGAGCCGTGCGTCGCGGGCGCGGGCGTGTCCTCGTCGAGCGTCACCTTGATGGCCTTGGCGCGGCTGTGATCGACCGGCGCCGGGCGCGGTGCCGGCGCGGGCGGCGGCGTCCGCGCGACGGGCGCCGCAAAGGCGACGTGAGTCGGGGCCGGCGCGGCCACGGCGGGCTGCGGTGCGGAGCCTTTGTTCAGTACCGGCAGCGAATCGAGCGAGACGGGCGCGAGCGGATCGGCGGCGGCGGCCATGCGCGCCGGTGCAGGAGCTGGAGCCGGCGCGGGTGCCGGCGGTGGCACGGGAGCGGCCGCGGGTGGTTCGGGTGACGGCGCAGCGACGGGCTCGGGCGCCGGCGCCGCGTGATCCGTCTGCGCGGGCGCGGCGGCCACGGCGGGAGCATCGCTCGTGGTCGCGGGGGCATCGCTCGTCGTCGACGGCGCTGCCGCGGCGAGCGACGCGGTCGACGTCTCGCTCGGCGCGGCGGTGAGCGACGCCGTTTCAGCGCCGGCCGCCTCCTTCAACACGGGCTCCATCGAGCGCGGCGTGCCCCAGCCGGGCGAGCCGACCAGGACCTTCTCGGCGTCGAGATAGCGCTGCTCTTGCCCCATTTTTCGAGCCAAATCGCGGAACACGTCGTTGCGATACGCCGCGACGAAGCCGCCCGCGATCGCGCCGACCAGCAGCAAATTCCGCAAAAAATAGTAGCCCGTGGAGAGCGGCGGCGCGCGCCGAGTCTGCACCGCCGCGTAGGGATCGAAGAAGTCCGGTACGGAGCTAGCAAACGGATTTCGCGCCGCCATGAGCCTCGTTCACGTTTGGCGCGGCCAGGGCGCGGCCGCGCGGAGCTTGGACTACGGAGCCTAGCACGCCCTCACTGGTTCGCGGTCACTTCGACCTTGGTCCCGGGCTTCACTTTCTCGTTCGGCTTCGGCTTCTGATTGAGCACGATGAACGTCGGCGTCTCGGCGAGCGAGACCCAATGCACGTCCGCCTCGAGCCCAATTTTCTCGAGCGCCGTTTTAGCGTTGTTAACCGATAGGCCCATCACCTTCGGCACCGCCACGTCTTCGGCGCCGGCGGAGACCTGAACGGTCACGACCTTGCCCTTTTCGGTCGGCGTGTCGGCGACGGGCTCCTGACTGATGATTTGGCCTTCCGGCACCGTTGCGTTCGCGACGGGCGCGGCGGCCTGGATTTTGTAGCCTTTGTCGTCGAGGCGCTTGGTCGCGTCCGCCACGGTCATGCCCACGACGGCTGGCACTTTGGGGAGCTCGTCGGCGATGACGACGCTCATGGGATGATCGCGCGGAACGTGTTGCCCGGCGGGGATCGACTGCCGGAGGATGCTGCCCGGCTTCACGTCGCCGCTCGGCTCGCGCGACGCGACGAGCAGGGTGATGTGCGACGCCTGCGCGTTCGTGCGCGCGTCGGCCTCGGAGAAACCACGCAAATCCGGCACGATCGTGTCGGCCACCGGCGCCGGCTGGTTGTGCAGGATATTGAAGCGCTCGATGGCGTAGACGGAGCCGACGGCCGTCACCAACGACGTGAAGAACGCAATCAGGAATACCGTCGAGCCGTGCATGCCGCTCCTCCCGCGTCGGTAGCGATCGTCCCAATCTTCGTACGCCAAGACTTTAGTCTATACCTTAGAGCGTTTGGATCGATCGTGAATTCTGCCTGGATCTGCCCCGATCCGTTGATAATCCTACGAGCATGGGCGTTTTTCGGCGTGCTCTCCGCGGCGGGCGGGTGACTCCGACCCGTGTTAGGTGACCGCCCGTGCAGACGCCGCTCGCGCTTCAGGGCATGACGCCCGACGAGCTCGCCCGAGCCGTCCCGGAAGTGACGCTCGAGGACGCGCGCCGCATCGTCTCGACGGTACACCGCGACGGCGACGTGGCGGAGCCGAACTCGTGCGTGCGGCGCGTCGCGCGCGAGGCCGTGGTCGCCCGCGGGCACGTGCCGGCGCTCGGCGTCGTGAGTCGCACGGAGAGCGCGCTCGATCCGTTCGTCAAGTTCGCGCTCCGCACGCGCGACGACGAGCTCGTCGAAACGGTGCGCATTCCGCTCGAGCGCCCCGGGCGCTTCAGCGTGTGCGTGAGCTCGCAGGTCGGCTGCGCGCTCGCCTGCGCGTTCTGCGCGACCGGGCGGCTCGGCCTGAGGCGCAACCTCGAAACGTGGGAGATCGTCGAACAAGTGCGCGTGGTCCGGCGCACGCTCGAGCCCGCGCGCGGCGAGCGCGTGCACGGCATCGTCTTTCAGGGCATGGGTGAGCCGCTCGCGAACCTCGAGCACGTGCTCGCGGCGTTGCGCGTGTTCACCGACCCGAGCGCCGTCGCGATCGACGCGCGAAAAATCACGGTGTGCACCTCGGGGTTACCGAGCGGCATTCGGCGGCTCGCGCGCGCGGCGCCGCGCGTGCGTCTCGGCTGGTCGATCGGCACGGCGCGGCCGGGTGCGCGTCGCGCGCTCATGCCCATCGACGGCGCGCACCCGCTCGAGGACGTGTACGCCGCGTGCGTCGAGCACGCGCAACTCACCGGGCTCTCGCCGCTCTGGGCCGTCACGCTGCTCGCGGGCGTGAACGACGCGCCGGACGACGCGCTCGCGCTCGCGCGCCTCGCCCAGCGTTTCGTCGCGGACACGGCGCGCGTGCCGCGCATCAGCGTGATCCCCTACAATCGAATTGCAGACGACGTGAACGACCCCTTCCGTCGCGCCGAAGACGGGGCCGAACGGCGTTTCCGCGAGACGCTCCACGCCGCCGGCACGTTCACGCACAAACGCTACAGCGGCGGCTCCGACATCGGCGCGGCCTGCGGCCAGCTCGCGGCGCGCGGCGGCTGAGCGCCGCGCGCGCCGTCCGGCCGCGCGCGCGGCTTGCAGTAGCGGTCGCGTTGAGCGAGTCTGCGGGCGAAATGCGGAACGAGAGCGTGCTTCGCGCCGTGACGTTGGGCGCGCTCGGGCTCGTCATCGTGCTGCTCGGCGTGGCGCTCGCGCAGATGAACCACCTCGAGGCGCGGTTCATCGCGCAAGAGCAGCAGATCCGCGCGCTCGGTGAAGCGACGGATCGGCTCGCCGCGGGCGGTGTTCGCCTCACGCAGGCGGGCGCCACGGTCGCGTCGGACGCGCCTCCGCCCGGCGTGAAATTCCTGCACCCGGACGTGCCGAACTTCTTCAAGCCGAAGGACGTGCACTGGCCTCCGCCGGGGGCGAACATGGAAGGCGTCCTCGTCCGCGGCTGGGACTCGGGCGATCCGAAGGGTTTCAATCCACTGCTCGAAAGCAGCGCCTACGGCGTCGAGTACGTCGAAAACTACGTCGGCTACCAACTCGGCGGCATGAACGCCTGGACGAACCCGAGCGACTGGCACGCCGAGATGGCGTATCGCCTCGAGATCACCGACGACTACAAGGAGTTCACCTTTTATCTGCGACCGGGCGTGAAGTGGCCCGCACCCGTCGGGGTGAATCTGGACGATCCCGCGCACGCGTGGCTCAAGGGCGACCACCCCGTCACGGCGGAGGACTTCGCGTTCGCGCTCGAGATGATCCTGAATCCACAGGTCGAGAGCGGCCCGAATCGGAACTACTACTCGAACCTCGAGAGCGTGAAGGCGCTCGACGCGACCACGCTGGTGCTCCGCTGGAAGGAGAAGCAGTTCAACAACCTCGCGCAGAGCATGGTCGCCGCGCCGCTGCCGAAATTCATCTACGCGTTCGACGAACACGGCACGCCCTTCCCGAAAGAGACCGTCGGCACGAATCTCAATCAGCATTGGTTCAACAACAAAGGCTTCATGGGCCCCGGCCCCTACGCGATGACGCGCTACGAGCCCGGCTCGAAGATCGTGCTCGAGCGGAACGAAGCGTTCCCCGGCGAGAAGCCGGCCATCAAATCCTTGGTGTATCCCATCTACACCGATCCGGCGCAGACGCTCTTGAAGCTCAAGTCCCACGAGCTCAACGTGGGCGAGCTCAATCCCGGCCAATATCGGGAAGAGATCCTCCAATACAAGCAGTCCGGCCACCCGCCGAAAGACAGCCCCTTCTTCGACGGCCGCATTCTGTGCGAGCCGGTCGAGCTCTCCTCCTACCGCTACCTCGGCTGGAACGAAGATCGCCCCTACTTCTCGGACAAGCGCGTGCGGCGCGCCATGACGATGGCGTTCGATCGCAAGCGCATCCTCGAGAGCGTCTGGATGAACCTCGGCAGGCTCGTGACCGGGCCGTACCCGCCGGACGCCGATTACAACGACCCGAGCGTCAAGCTCATCCCGTTCGATCTCGACGGCGCGAAGAAGCTCCTCGCGGAAGCGGGTTGGGTCGACACCGACGGTGACGGCCTGCTCGACAAATCGCTGCATCCGGGCGAGCCGCGGAAACCCTTCGAATTCAGCTTCCTGGTCGCGCTCGGGCCGAAAGAGGCGATGACGCTCGCGAACATCCTGCGCGACGACCTCTTGAAGATCGGGGTGAAGATGAACATCGAAACCGCCGAATGGAGCCTCTTCTTGAAGCGGATGGACGAGAAGAACTTCGACGCCTACGGCGGTGCGTGGACGACGGGCTGGGACGAGGACCTCTACCAAATCTGGCATTCCTCGCAGGCCGACGTGGCCAAAGGTTCGAACCACGTCGGGTTCCGCAACAAGGACGCGGACAGGATCATCGAGGAGCTGCGGCGCACGTTCGACCACGAGAAGCGCGTCGAGCTCCTGCGCGCGTTCCACCGCATCGTCGCCGACGAGCAGCCGTACAGTTTCTTCTCGACGAAGGACCGCGTGGTCTGCCACTGGAAAGAGGTCGAGCACGTGATCTACTCGAAGATCTTCCCCAACGTGGACGTGCTGCCGTGGTCGGTCGCGCGCGTAGAGCCGCAATGACCTTCGGCTCGCGACTCTCTCGTCCGTAGGCACCGCCGGCAAGCCGCGCGATGAAAGCCTACACGCTGCGCCGCTTGCTCTTGATGATCCCGACGTTCTTCGGGATCTCGCTGATTCTGTTCGTGATCCTGAATCTTGCGCCGGGGCGGCCGGGCGCGGAACAGAGCGGCGATCTCTCGCAGAGCATGCGCGGCGAGGTGACGGCGGAGTCCTACAAGATTTTCCGCGAGCAGTTTCACCTCGACAAGCCGATCCTCTTCAACACGCGCTTCACGCTCACGCGCGAGGAGGTGCGCGCCCGCCTCGCCGCGGCCGCCGGCGTCGGCACGACGAGCGCCGCGGAACGCGTCGAAGCGCAAGAAACGCTCGAGGATCTCGGCGGCTCGGCGGTGCCGTACCTCGTGGGCTTGCTCGACGATCCGAATCCGAAGCTCCGCGACGCCGCAACGTACTTCTTGCGCATCGACGCGGTGCGTCCACTCGAGGATCCGTTCAACCCGCGCCCGAGTCCGAGCCTGCGCGCGAAGAATCGCGCCATCGACGAGGAAAACGCCGAGCTTCGCACCCTGCGCTACGCGCCGGAGGACGCCGAGGCGACCAAAATCGCCGTCATCGGACGCTGGAAGACGTGGTTTGCCGCGCACCGGACGCGCTTCCAGCGGGACGCGCTCGGCAAGGTCTCGATGTTCTTTTTCGACACGCGCTTCGCCGCGTATTGGCGAAACCTCTTGCGCCTCGACTTCGGCGTGTCGCTCATCAGCCGCGAGCCCGTCGTGGCGACGCTCGTCTCGAAACTCAAATACTCGCTCACGTTGTCGGTCGGGTCGCTCTTGCTCGCTTACCTCGTCGCGATCCCGCTCGGCGTCTTTTCCGCGGTGAAGAAGGGCTCGCGCGCCGATCGCGCGGTCACGCTCGTGCTCTTCATGCTCTATTCCTTGCCGAACTTCTTCGTCGCGACCATCCTGCTCTACTTCCTCTCCTCGGGGTCCGAGTGGGAAAGCTTGCGTTGGTTTCCGACCGGCGGCTGGTCGAGCACGGACGCCGACGAGCTCACGACGCTCGGGCAATGGCGTGACATCGCCTGGCACCTCGTGCTGCCGATGATCTGCATGACGTACGGCTCGCTCGCCGCGCTCAGCCGCTACATGCGGAGCGGCCTGCTCGAGGTGATTCAGGCCGACTACGTGCGCACCGCGCGCGCCAAGGGCTTGAGCGAGCGCGTGGTCATCGGCAAGCACGCGCTCCGAAACGGCCTCTTGCCGATTCTCACGCTGCTCGCCGGGCTCTTCCCGGCCATCCTCGGCGGCTCCGTCATCATCGAATACATCTTCGGGATTCAGGGCCTCGGGCTCTGGGTCGTCGAGGCCATCAATCAACGCGACTACAACGTGATTCTCGCGGTCGAGCTCTTCACGACGGTGCTCGTGCTCGTCGGCCTCTTGCTGACGGATCTGAGCTACGCGCTCGTCGATCCGCGGATTCGTTACGAATGAGCGCGCTCGACGTCCCCGCACCCCGGCGCGTGAGTTACTTCACGCTCGTCTGGCGCGAGCTCGCGCGCGACCGGCTCGCCGTGTTCGGCCTGCGCGCCATCGTCGTGCTCGTGGCGCTCGCCGCGGGCGCGCCGCTCGTGTCGTCCAACCAGCCGTTCTGGTACCTGGACGCGCACGGCTGGTCGTCGCCGTGGCTCGTCGGGCTCTTCGACCGACTCGTGTTCGAGAGCTCGGTCGATGTCTTCTTCAACCTGCTCTTGGTGCTCGCTCCGCTCTACGCGCTCGTGCACTTCGCCCTCGCGCGTGGCCTCGGAGCGCGCTTTGACGGCCGGCGCCGAAAGCTCGTGCTCGGGTTCGGGCTCGGCTTCGTCGCGCTCTTCTTGGCGCTCACGCCCGCGAAGGTCGCCGGCCTGGACAATCCACTCCACTACTCGCACCCCGTCCAAAACTACCGCGCGAAGGTCGCCGCCGATCACGGAGCGAGCGCCGTCTTCGCCCTGCATCACTACGGCTACCGGGAAACGAACCCCGACGAGAGCCTGAAGCCGCCGAGCGGCGAGCACTGGCTCGGCACCGATCAAGAAGGCCGCGACGTCTTCGCGCGCATGCTCTACGGCACGCGCATCTCGCTCAGCATCGGCGTGGTGGCCGTCGCGCTCTACGTGTTCATCGGCGTCGTGGTGGGCGCGCTCGCCGGCTACTTCGGCGGTTGGGTCGACTCGGCGTTGAGCCGGCTCATCGAGGTGATGATCTGCTTTCCGACGTTCTTTTTGATTCTCACGCTCGCCGCGCTCATCCGCGAACGCAGCATCTTCCACGTGATGGTCATCATCGGCATCACGAGCTGGACCGGCGTCGCGAGGCTCGTGCGCGCCGAATTCCTGAAGCACAAGGGGCTCGAATACGCCCAGGCGGCGCGCGCCCTCGGCATCCCCGTCCGCCGCATCATTTTCACGCACATTTTGCCGAACGCGAGCGCGCCGGTGCTCGTGAGCGCGACGTTCGGCATCGCCTCGTCGATCCTGGTCGAATCGAGCCTCTCCTTTCTCGGCATCGGCGACCCGAACGTCGCAAGCTGGGGCGAAACGCTGAACGCCGGTCGCGTCGATCAGCGTCTCTGGCTCATTCTGGCGCCGGGCATCGCGATTTTCTTCGTGGTCACCGTCTTCAACCTCGTGGGTGAGGGCCTGCGCGACGCGCTCGACCCGAAGCTTCGCCGATGACGACGCTCGAACGACACGAGGAGCCCATCCTGCGCATCGACGGACTGTCGGTGAGGTTTCGCACGAGCAACGGACTCGTGCGCGCGGTGGAGGGCGCCGGCTACGACGTGCGGCGGGGCGAGACGCTCGCCGTGGTGGGCGAATCCGGCTGCGGAAAGTCGGTCACGGCGATGGCGGTACTCGGCCTCTTGCCGAAACCACCGGCGGAAATCGCGAACGGCACGATCACGTTCGAGGGCGAGGACCTGCTGCGGGCTTCCCCGGAGCGGCTGCGTGAAATCCGCGGCAATCGCATCTCCATGATCTTTCAGGAGCCGATGACGAGCTTGAACCCCGTGTTCACCGTCGGCGATCAAATCATGGAGGGCCTCACGCTCCATCGCGGGCTCTCGCGCGAGGAAGCGCGGCAGGAAGCCGTGCACTTGCTCGAGCTCGTGCGCATCCCGGCTCGGGCGCAACGGATCGACGAGTACCCGCACCAGCTCTCGGGCGGCATGCGCCAGCGCGTGATGATCGCCATCGCGCTCGCGTGCCGGCCGCGGCTCCTCATCGCCGACGAGCCGACGACGGCGCTCGACGTGACCGTGCAAGCGCAGATTCTCGAGCTCTTGCGCGAATTGCAGCGCGAGCTCTCCATGTCGATCGTGCTCATCACGCACGATCTCGGCGTGGTCGCGGAAACGGCGGAGCGGGTCGTCGTGATGTACGCCGGCAACGTGGTCGAACGCGCGACGGCGCTCTCGCTCTTCGATCGGCCGCGCCACCCGTACACGGCGGGGCTCTTCCTCTCGCTGCCGAGCCTCGGCGCCGAAACGGGCACGCTGCGGCCGATCGAGGGCAGCGTCCCCGACATGACGAATCCGCCGAGCGGCTGCCGTTTTCATCCGCGCTGCCCCTTCGCGATGGCCGTCTGTCGCGAGCGCGAACCGGCGCTCGTGCGGCGCGAAGCCGCGGGCGAGGCGACGCACGAGTCGGCGTGCTTCTACGTCGACGAGCATCCCGGCGCGGATCTGGTCGCGCTCACGAAGAAGGGAGCGCCGGCGTGACGGCGGCGCGGAGCGACGCGCCGCTCCTGCGGGTGGAAGGGCTCACCAAGCACTTTCCGGTGACGCGCGGCGTGCTCGGCCGCACCGTCGGTCACGTGCGCGCCGTGGACGGCGTGTCGTTCGAGATTGCGCGCGGGGAGACGCTCGGGCTCGTCGGCGAGTCCGGCTCCGGCAAGACGACGGTCGGTCGCTCCATCTTGCGCCTGATCGAGCCGACGGCGGGCCACGTCACGTTCGACGGGGTCGACGTGCGCGGCGCGGACGCGCGCGAGCTCCGGCGCTTGCGCCGCTCGATGCAAATCGTCTTTCAGGATCCGTACAGCTCGCTGAACCCGCGCCTCCGCGTCATCGATCTGATCGGCGAGGCACTCGAGGTGCACGGCATCGCTCGCGGCGCGGAGGTGGAAAAGCGCGTCGCGAGCCTGCTCACGCGCGTCGGACTCTCGCCGAACGTGATCAACCGCTATCCCCACGAATTTTCGGGCGGCCAGCGGCAGCGCATCGGTGTCGCTCGCGCCCTCGCGCTCGAGCCGAAGCTCATCGTGTGCGACGAGCCCGTCTCGGCTCTCGACGTGTCGATTCAAGCGCAAGTCGTGAATCTGCTGAAGGCGCTCGGCCGCGAGCTCGAGCTCTCCTATCTCTTCATCGCGCACGATCTCTCGGTCGTCCGCCATCTGTCTCACCGCGTGGCGGTGATGTACCTCGGCGAGATCGTGGAAGTCGCCGCGACGGAGCGCCTGTTCGCGAGGACCGCGCACCCGTACACGCGCGCGCTCCTGTCGGCGATTCCGGTGCCCGATCCGCGGCGAAAGCACCGGCGCCTCGTGCTCACGGGCGACATCCCGAGCCCGGTGAATCCTCCGAGCGGCTGCCGCTTCCACACGCGCTGCCCGGCGGTGATGGAGCGCTGCCGGAGCGAGCGCCCCCTCGCGTACGAGCCCGAGCCGAAGCACGAAGTGCGCTGTTTTCACGCTGAAGGGCTCTCCGGCGACGACTGGTACCGCGAGCTCGAAGCGCGCATCGAGGCGCAAGTCGAACGGCTGCGGGCGGAGACGCCGGAGCCGCCGCGCGTCACGCTCGAACCGGTGCCGACCCTTCGTCCCGCGCCGCACGAAGCGCCCGCGCCGCGCTCGGCGCCGCGACGACGCCCGCTGTCGCCGTCACTTCGCCAAAAACTCCTCTACGTCGTGCCGGTGGTGCTCGTGCTGACGTTCTTCGGCGCGCGCGCCGCCTTCCGCCGCGCCGCCGCCGAACGCGAACTGAAGGCGCTCGCCGCCGAGCTCACGGCGAAGACCAAGCTCACCGGCACCGTTCCGGCGAACCTCGCGGACCTCGGCTGGCGTTTGCCGCCGCTCTTCGGCAATCGCGGCCCCGTCGATCCCTGGGGTCGCGCCTTTCGGTACCGCCCGCTCCCCAAAAACGAGGGCTTCGAGCTCTCGACGCTCGGGCCCGACGGCGTGGTGAGCGCCGACGACGGCGTCGTCATCCGCAAATTCCGCTGAAATCGGCGTCAGGCGCGCTCGGGCAGCGGGTGCTCCGGCGGGATCCTGAGCGCGACGCACAGTCGATTCCACGCGTTGATCGCGGCGACCGCGTACGACAGATCCGCGAGCTCCTTGGGCGTGAAGTGAGCCGAGACCTCCGCGTACACGTCGTCGGGGACGCCCGTCTCCGCGACCCGCGTGAGGCTTTCGGCCCAGGCGAGCGCGGCGCGTTCACGCGGCGAGTAACCGGACTGCTCGCGCCAGGCGCCGAGCGAATAGAGGCGTTGCGCGGACTCGCCCAGCGCCTCGAGCCGTTTCCAGTGCATCTCGATGCAGAACGCGCAGCCGTTCATGAACGACACGCGGAGCTTCACGAGCTCGAGGAGGTCGCGCGGCAGACCGCAACCGGCGAGGTACCGCTCGAGACCGCGCAGCGCTTCGCGCGCCTCCGGAGCGACCTCGAAGGGGACGCGAACGGCCGTCACGCTCGCTCCTCACCGGCCACAGCGGCGAGCATGGCCGCGCGGTCGTAGTCGCGGAGTCCGGCTGGTTCGGCGCCGAGCGGCGCGTGGACGGCGTCGGGAATCGGCGCGGTCGCGCCACGGCCAAGCGGCACCACGCCCGCCCAGTACGGCAACGTCAAATCCTCCGCATCGTCGAGCGGTCCGCCCGTCCGGCGCTTCACCGAAACGGCTTCGAGCGGCAGCGCGAAGACACGCGTCGCCTTGAGCTCGACCGCGTTCGGCGGGCGGCACGCCGCGGAGCGACCGGGCAGCGCATGATCGGTCAGGCGCGCGAGCGCCGCGAGCTTCTCGGCTGCGTTCGTGAGCTCGCTCGCCACGCCGAGCACCACCACGGAACGGTAGTTCAACGAATGGTGCATCGCCGAGCGGGCGAGCACGAGGCCGTCGAGCAGCGTCACCGTGACGCAGAGCGGCGCGCCCGCGCCGAGCACCGCTGCGAAACGACTGCTCGACGCCGCGTGCAAGAGCAGCCGGTCGCCGAGTCGCGCGAACGTCATCGGAATCGCGTACGGCTGGTCGGCGTCGCTGAACGCCACCGTCGCGACCAGCGCCTCGTCGAGGATCGCGTGGGCCGCCGCGCGGTCGTAGGTGGCGCGAGCGGGACTGCGATGGACCTTCGTCTGGGGCGTGACGGCGAAGCGAACGGGGCCTTCCATGCCGTGAGCATGGCTCCGCGCTGGTAGCCGTAAAACGTCCAGTCTGCTAAATTCGGACCTACCAGTTCATGACCGCGCGCGACTTCTCGATCGCCCTCGATGCGAGCGAAAACACGCCGCTTTTCGTGCAAATCTCGGCGTCGCTCGCGCGGGACATCGCGCGCGGCCGCCTGCGGCCCGGGGACGCGCTGCCCGGCACGCGGTCGCTCGCCGCGACGCTCGGCGTGCACCGGAGCACCGTCGTGAGCGCCTACGCCGAGCTCGCCGCCCAAGGCTGGGTCGCGACGAAACCCGGCGGGACGACGTACGTGTCCGCGGCGTCGCCCGACGTGAAACCGCGGCGCTTCGCGCGCAAGGCGGCGTCGCGCGGCATCGCCGCCACGACCGGCTACGCGCTCGAGCCCTCGAGCGTCCGCGCGCTGCCGCTCGCGAAGCTGCCGCGGAGCGGCGGGTTCTATCTCTGGGGCGGCGTGCCCGACCTCAGACTCGTACCGGTGGACTTGCTCGCGCGCGCTTACCGGCGCGTCGTCAAGCGCCGCGGCATCAAGCTCTACGGTTACAACGCGGACTCGCTCGGCCAACCGGAGCTCCGCTCGGCGGTCGCGCGGCTCGTCGCCGAAGGGCGCGGCATGAGCGCCGACGCCGACGCCGTGATGATCACCCGCGGCAGCCAAATGGCGCTCGATCTCGTGGCCCGGAGCCTGATTCGCCCGGGCGACGTCGTGGCGGTCGAGGCGCTCGGCTACCCGAACGCGGTGAACGTGTTCCTGCGCGCGGGCGCGGAGGTCGTGCCGGTTCCGGTCGACGAGCACGGCCTCGACGTCCGGGCGCTCGTGGCGCTCACGCGCGAAAGACCGGTGCGCCTCGTTTACGTCACCCCTCACCATCAATACCCGACGACCGTCACGCTCTCGGCGACGCGCAGGCTCGCGCTGCTCGAGCTCGCGCGGCGCGAACGCATCGCGATCCTCGAGGACGACTACGACCAGGAGTTTCACTACGACGGACGCCCGGTGATGCCGCTCGCGAGCAACGACCCATCCGGCAACGTCGTCTACGTCGGAACGCTGGCGAAGATCCTCGCGCCCGGCTTGCGGCTCGCCTTCGTGGTCGCGCCGCCGAGCCTGCTCGCGCGCATGGCCGACGAGCGTTCGCTCGTCGATCGGCAAGGGGACGCGGTGCTCGAGTGCGCCATCGCCGAGCTCATCGAGGACGGCGACGTCCAGCGTCACGCGCGCCGCACCCGCCGCGTCTACCACGCGCGCCGCGACGCCTTCTGCGCGGGGATCGACCGCGAGCTCGGCGGCGTTCTCCGCTACCGGCGCCCGCCGGGCGGCATGGCGCTCTGGGTCGACGTCGCGCGAGAAGTCGATGTCGAGGCGTGGCAGCGCCGCTCGATGGAGCGCGGCGTTTATTTTCAGATCGGGCGCCAATTCGCCTTCGACGGCCAAAAGGTGCAGAGCGCTCGCTTCGGTTTCGCGATGAACGACGAGAAAGAGAGCGCCGCCGCGCTTCGTCGCCTCGCGGAAGCCGTGCCGCGGCTATGATGCCCGCCGCGCCGCGCCCCCGATGTATCGCACGCTCTTCGGAATTCTGACGGTTTTCGCCGCTGCGCTCCTGCTCGTCGCGCTCACGTTCTCGAGCACGCTCGAGCCGCCGGCGGATCTCAGGGTCGCGAACGGCACCGAACCGAAGTCGCTCGATCCGGAGCTCATGACGGGCGAACCCGAGCACGCGCTCGCCGAGGCGTTGTTCGAAGGGCTCACGCGGCTCGACGGCAAGACGCTGAAGCCCGTACCGGGCGCGAGCATCGGCTGGGACATTTCGCCGGACGGCACCGTTTACACCTTCAAGCTCCGCCCCGGCGCGCGCTGGAGCGACGGCGTCCCCGTCACGTCGGCCGATTTCGTCTACTCGTGGAAGCGGCTGCTCGATCCGAAAGTCGGCGCCGAGTACGCGTACATGCTCTTCCCGATCGAGCTCGCGGAGGCTTACAACACGTTCGCCGGGCACGCGGCGTCGATCGGCGACAAGATCTTGCCGGCGCTCGCGGCGCTCGCGAAGAACGCGCCCATCGACGCCAAAAGCTGGCAAGCGTTCGTGCGCGACCAGCACGTGAACGATCCGCTCCGCCCGGTCGACGACGACTCGCTCGTCGCGTTGCTCTCGCGCCGCTCCGGTTCCGTCAGCGCCGCCGAGCTCGCCGCCTTCGGCCAGGGCCTCGAACGCGCGCGCGCCTGGCTCCTCGCGCAGAACGCGGAGGCACGCGCGCATTTCGGCGTCGACCGCGGCGTGAGCGCGCCGGATCCGGCGACGCTCGTCGTGAAGCTCCGCGCGCCGACGCCGTACTTCTTGCAAGTGCTGTCGCACAACTCGGCCATGCCGGTGCCGCGCCAGGCGATCGCAGCGCACGGCGACGCTTGGTTCTTGCCCGGCAACATCGTCACGAACGGCCCATTTCGCCTCGCGAGCTGGGTGGTGAACGACCATATCCGGCTCGAAAAGAGCCCGAGTTACTGGGGCAAGAACGCGGTGCGGCTCGATCGCGTCGACATGCTCTCGAACGACAACACGATGACGAACGTGAACCTCTACCTCACGGGCGCCGTCGACGTGGTCCCCCACAGTTATTACCCGCAAGAGCTCGCGCCCGAGCTCCGCACGCGTCCGGACTTCGAGCAAGCAGCGGCGCTCATCGTCTACTTTTATCGCCTGAACGTGACGAAGAAGCCGCTCGACGACAAGCGCGTGCGCAAGGCGTTGAACCTCGCCATCGACCGCGACGTGATCACGAAGAACGTGCTCGGCCTCGGCCAACAACCCGCGACGACGTTCGTGCCGCCCGGTATCCCCGGCTACACGCCGCCCGTGAGCGGCATTCGGCACGACGTCGAGGAAGCGCGCCGTCTGCTCGCCGATGCCGGTTTTCCCGGCGGAAAGGGCTTTCCGCGCCTCGGCATCCTCTACAACACGAACGAGGATCACAAGCGCATCGCGGAGGTCGTGAGCGATCAGCTGCGGCGCGCGCTCGGCATCGAGGTGACGGCCTACAACCAAGAATGGCAGTCGTTCTTGGATACGGTGCGCGGACTCGACTACGACATCGGACGCGCCGGCTGGATTGCGGACTACGTCGACCCGAACAGCTTCCTCGACATGTTCGTGACGAACGGCGCGAACAACGAGACCGGCTGGAGCTCGGAGCTTTACGATCGCCTGATTCGAGCGGCCGGTGACGTGTCGCTGCTCGTGCGCGATCCGGAGCCGATCCTCACCAAGCTCCGCGACCCGGAGCCCGCGCGGCGGCTGCTCGAGGCGACGCGCGCGGGGACTCCCGCCGAGCGCCAAACGGCGCGCGAGAAGCTCCGCCTGCTCCTCTTGCGTGAGGCCGAGTCGATCCTCGTCGACGATGAATACCCGATTATTCCCGTCTATTTTTACGTGATCGGCACGCTCGCGCGCGAGCGGGTGCACGGCTTCTCGATGCAGCTCACGCTCGACGACGGCACGACCGTTCCGAACCTGCAGGATCGCCACCCGCTCCGCGACGTCTGGGTCGAAGGACCGCGCACGGGGCGCCCATGAACGTCGTCGAGCTCGGAGCCGTCGTCGCCGGCGTCGCGCTGCTCGCCGGCGTCGCGTGGTTGCCGCCCAAAGCCACGCGCGTCACGGGCTCGCTCTTCGGCGGTTTGCTCGTCTTCGCCGTGGCGCGCGCGACGCTCGGCATCGCGGGCGGTGCGGTCGTCGGCGCGGTGCTCGCCGCGCTGCTCGTGCGTTTCGCGCCGGGCACGGTGCTCCGGCGCGTGACGTTTCTCCTGCCGTCGCTCCTGCTGCTCGTGTTCGTGACGACGCTCCTCATGTATCACGCGCCCGGGAGCCCTTTTGCCGGCGAAAAAGTGGCGTCTCCCCAGGTGGAAGCGGCGCTCCGCGCGCACTTCGGGATCCCGAAAAGCGCGGTCGAATTTTTTTGGATTTACGTGCGGCGCCTGGTCGTCGAGGGATCGCTCGGTCCGTCCGTGAAAGTCCAAGGGCGCACGGTGGAGGCGCTGCTCCGCCCCGCGCTGCCGGTCAGCATCGCGCTCGGGTTGCTCGCGCTCGTGCTCGCGTCGGCGTTCGGACTCTTGCTCGGCGTCCGAGCCGGGCTCAAGCCGAACTCCGCCGCCGACTACGCGAGCACCGGGCTGTCCGCGATCGGGCTCTCGCTTCCGAGCTTCGTCATCGGCGCCGTCCTCATCGTCGTGTTTTCGCTCGAGCTCGGCTGGCTCCCGGTCGCGGGTTGGGGCGATCTCCGGCACATCGTGCTGCCGGCCGTCACCCTCGCCCTCCCCTACGCCGCCTACATCGCGCGGCTCGCGCGCGGCGGCACCATCGAAGTCATGTCGCAGGACTTCATCCGCACCGCGCGCGCCAAGGGCCTGCCCGAATCCGCCGTCGTCCTGCGCCACGCGCTCAAGGGCGCCATTTTACCGGTAGTTTCGTACCTCGGCCCGGCCGCCGCCGGCATCATGACGGGCTCCTTCGTGGTGGAGACTTTGTTCGGCATCCCCGGGATGGGCCAGTGGTTCGTGCGCGGCGCCATCAATCGCGACTACTCGATGGTGCTCGGCACGGCGCTCGTCTACGCGAGCCTCGTCACGACGTTCAATCTCGTGGTCGATCTCGCCTACGCCTGGCTCGACCCGCGCGTGCGGAGCCGCTCGTGAACGCGCCGGTCGCCGCGCGCGCGCAGAGCCCGGGCGCTCGAGCCTGGCGCCGGCTGCGCAAGAATCGTCTGGCCGGCGCCGGCCTCGTCATCGTGGCGCTCATGGCGCTCGCGTGCTTCCTCTTGCCGGCGCTGTTGCACCTCGATCCGACGACGACGCACCCCGCGTTCCGCCACCAGCCGCCGTCTGCTGCGCACTGGTTCGGCACCGACGGCCTCGGTCGCGACTACGCCGCGCGCGTGCTCGCGGGCGGGCAAACGTCGCTGCTCGTCGGCTTGGTCGCGACGCTCACCTGCGTCGTCATCGGCGTGCTTTACGGAGCCGTGGCCGGCTATTACGGCGGCCGCATCGACGAGGTGATGATGCGCTTCGTCGACTTCATGTACGGCGTCCCGTACATGTTCCTCGTCATCCTCATCATGCTCATGTTTTCGGAGAGCGCGCGCGGTGACCCGGTGCCCGTGTTCGTCGCGCTCGGCCTCGTCGAGTGGCTCACGATGGCGCGCGTCGTCCGCGGCCAGGTCTTGAGCTTGCGCGAACGCGAGTTCGTGCTCGCCGCGCGGCTGCTCGGCGCGAGCGACTTCCGCGTCATCCTGCGGCACATCGTGCCGAACGTGCTCGGCATCGTCACCGTCTACGCCACGCTCACGGTGCCCACCGTCATCATCCTCGAGTCATTTCTCTCGTTTCTGGGACTCGGACTCAAGCTCTCGTGGGGACAGCTCGTCTCGGAGGCGGTCGGCGTGGTGAACCCGATCGCCGTTTACTGGTGGCTGCTCGCGTTTCCGAGCGCGTTTCTCGCCGTCACGCTCCTCTGCCTGAACTACGTGGGCGACGGCCTGCGCGACGCCGTCGATCCGAAGGGACGCTGAGCGATGGCCGCCGACCTTGCGCCCGCGTCCGAACCGCTCCTCCGCGTGCGCGACCTCACGACCGAGTTCCACGGCGACGACGCGAGCGTGCGCGCCGTCGATCACGTGTCCTTCGACGTGGCGAAGGGCGAGATGCTCGGCATCGTCGGCGAGTCCGGCTCGGGCAAGAGCGCGACGAGCCTCAGCATCATGCGCCTCCTGCCGCCGCAGGGCAGCGTGACGTACGGCTCGGTCGAGCTCGCCGGAACGAACCTGCTCGCGCTCCCCGAACGGAACATGCGCGAGCTCCGCGGCCGGCGCGTCGCCATGATCTTCCAGGATCCGATGACCGCGCTCAATCCGTATCTGCGCGTGGGCGAGCAGCTCGTCGAAGGCGCGGTGCTCCACCTCGGCATGAGCGCGGCGGACGCCGAAAAGCGCGCCGCGGCGCTGCTCGAGCGCGTGCGCATTCCCGACGCGCGCGCGCGGCTCCGGAGCTACCCGCACGAGCTCAGCGGCGGCATGCGCCAGCGCGTCATGATCGCGATGGCCCTGCTCTGCGATCCGGAGCTCCTCATCGCCGACGAGCCGACGACCGCCCTCGACGTGACGGTGCAGGCGCAAATTCTCGAGCTCTTGTCGGAGCTCCGGCGCGAGCGCGGACTCTCGATTCTGCTCATCACGCACGATCTCGGCGTGGTCGCGACGACGTGCGATCGCGTGCTCGTGATGTACGCGGGGCGCGTCGTCGAGCTCGCGCCGGCTGCCGAGCTCTTCGCGCGTCCTCTGCACCCTTACACCGCCGCCCTGATGCGGAGCTTGCCGCGCCTCGACGCGGCCCCGGGAGCACGCCTCGAAAGCATCAGCGGCATGCCGCCACGGCTCGATCGCGGCCCCTTCCGCGAGTGCAGCTTCGCGCCCCGCTGCCGCTACGTGCACGACGCGTGCAAGGTGGCCGATCCGCCGCTCACCGAAGCGGGGCCGGGGCGCCTCAGGCGCTGCGTGCTGCCGCTCGAAAAGCTCGGCTGAGCCGGCTCACTGCTCGGTGACGCTCATGAGCGTCACGTCGAACATCGCGGCTGCGGCCGCGCCGGGAATCGAGATCTGAATCGAAGCGATCGGCTGCTTCGCGTAAGCTGCGCCGGGAGTCGCGTTGTAACACTCCTCCTTGAACGACGTGTACGCGATGGAGGTGCCGCTCGTCAGATCGGTGCACCACGTCGAGGAGCCGGCGACGAGCTGCGCGCGCATCTTCGGCGTCGAACAACCCGTGCAGGTGATCGTGAGTCCCGTGCCGGTCGGCGTCACCATGCCCGACGTGCTCGAGCCCGCCGTCTGCCCGACGTTGAAGCCGAAGTAGACGTTACCGGCGTACATGTTGTCGGACGTGGCCGAGCCGACGGTGCCCGACACCTCGAGCTTGCCCATCGACATGCTGAAGTCTTTGCCGCCGCCCGGGAACGTCACCGTGCTCGACGTATCACCGCCGGCAAATGCGTAGCCCGACCAGCACGCGCCGCCCTTGGCCGGCATGCGGACGAAGCCGTCGTTCGTCACCATCCACGTGGTGTCGCAGGAAGCGCCCGTGGTGCCGCCCGCGGCCGTGGTTCCGCCCGTGCCGCTCGCCGTGCCGCCCGTGCCGCCCGTCGTGCCGGTGCTGCCTCCGGTCGTGCCGCCCGTGCTGCCACCGGTGCCGCCCGTCGTGCCCGTGGTGCCTCCGGTCGTGTGGCCCGCGGAGCCGCTCGTGCCGCCCGTCGCGCTCGCCCCGCCCGTGCCGGGCTTGCCGCCGTTCGCGACGCTGCCGCCCGTGGCGCCCGCGCCGAGCGTGCCGCCCGTCGTGCCTCCGGTCGTGCCGCCCGTCGTCAGCGTGCCGCCGGTCGCGCCGGTCCCGAGCGTGCCGCCCGTCGTGCCGCCCGTGCCGGTGCCTGCGCCCGAGGTGCCGCCGGTCTGCCCAGGCGGCGTGTAGCTCCCGTCGTCGTCACTCGGGATCTGCGGGCTTCCGTTGCTGCACGCAGCGCCGACCGCGATTGCGAAAGAAAGATACAAGCCAAAGACCACGGCGGGGCGGTACATTCGAGCGACCTCCGAAGGCTTTGTGGTAGCTCGCGGAACCGGTTTCGCCAAGGGATATCGCATCGACCGCGGTTTGGCTTCGATGGAAGATTTCCACAACAGCACACTCATCGAGGCACGCGCTCTCTCGGTTTACTTCCCACTTCCCGGCACGGACGCAGTGGTTCGGGCCGTCGAAGGCGTGAGTCTCGCGCTCGAGCGAGGCGAGACGCTCGCACTCGTGGGTGAGTCGGGTTGTGGCAAGTCCACGCTCGCGCGCGCCATCGTCGGCCTGGCTCCGCCGACGGCGGGCGAGGTGTTCTTCGACGGGCGCGCCCTCACGCCGCTCGGTACGCGTGAACGGCGAGCGCTCTGCCGGCGCATCCAGATGGTCTTTCAGGATCCCGACGCGAGTCTCGATCCGCGGCACACGCTCATGAGCGCGATCGCCGAAGGCGTCGAGCTTCACGAGGCGCTCGAACGCAAGGGCGTCGAAGATCGCGTGCGCGAGCTCGCGGCCGCCGTCGGCATCGACGCCGCGCTCCTCGGTCGTTACCCGCACGAGCTCTCGGGTGGACAGAAGCAACGCGTTTGCATCGCGCGCGCGCTCGCGACGCGTCCCGACTTGCTCGTGTGCGACGAGGCCGTCTCGGCGCTCGACGTCTCGATTCAAGCGCAGATCATCAATCTGCTCGGCGATCTGAAGCAGCGCTTCACGCTTTCGTATCTCTTCATCACTCACGATCTGCGCGTCGTTCGGCAGATCGCCGATCGCGTCGCCGTGATGTACCTCGGACAGATCGTCGAGGTCGCGCCGACGCGGGAGCTCTTCGAGCGTCCGAAGCACCCGTACACCGAGGCGCTCCTCGCGGCGGTGCCGAGCATCGAAGAGCGCCACCGAGCGGCCACGGTTCCGCTCCGCGGCGAGGTGCCCTCGCCGGCTTCACCACCCGCCGGCTGCCGATTTCACCCGCGCTGCCCGCACGTGATGGCTCGCTGCAGGGTCGAGGCACCGTCACTGTACGAACTCGCTGGACGCACCTCACGATGCTTCCTCGTCGAACCCGAGGCGCGCGTTGCGGAGCCCGCCGCGCGAGCCGAAGCGCTCCGATCCGACCACCACTGAAGTAGCGACGAGCTCCTGGCGAGGGAGTCAGTCGTGATTAGGTTACCCGTGACGGAGCTGCTCACGGCGCCCGGAAACAACCGGTGCGGCCGTTCGTTACTTTGATCGAAGCTTCCCGTCGACTTTCGTCCGCTTGGATGCGCAGCGCTCGATTGCTGCGCTGATGAGGCGCGCCATTTCGGCGTCGCGAGTCAGGAGGTCACGATGTATCAGCCCTGGATCTTCGGAACGATGATGGCCGCGGGAACGGGCCTCGTTCTAGCGACGGTGACGATGCAACGGCAGCCCGCGCCGGAACCCGTGCTCGTGGTGCCCGCCGCAACGGCAGTCCACGTCATTCCACCGCCGGCGCCCGTCACCGTCGCGGAGCCCGCCCCGAGTCCGCCGCTCGAGATGGCGCCGGTCGTGATTGAAGCGCCGCACCATCGGCATCGAGCCGCGGCCCCGGCCGCAGCAGCGACGTCGGAACCGGAGCCGACGGTCGCGGAACACCCGTGCTCGAACTGGCGTGATCTCGGCCCGACGCACGTCGTCGCCGGCAAGCCGAGCGGCGACCTCCAAGTCCGCGAGCTCTGTATGTGACGGCGGGTTCAGGGGCTCGCGGGTAAGCCCGCGCTGCCGCCGCCACCGCCCGTGCCGCCCATGCCGGCCGCGCCGCCCGAAGCGGGCTCGCACGCCGTGGCAGCAGCGCCACAGTCGATCGACATCTGACCGCTCGAGTCGGTCGTGATTTGCATGGCAAGGCACTTCAGGAAATCCGTGTCCTGCTGTTGCGCGGCCGTCTGCGACGCCGCCTGACAGTTGTAATAGAACGTCAGCGGGTCGTTGTTCGGATCGTTCTGGTCGCACGGCATCGAGCTGTCGGAGACGCACTGGCAGTAAGCGTTCACGCCGTCACTGCACTCCTGATTCGTCGCGTCCCCACATTCGCAGCCGTAGCCGTCCATGCAGGGGCCCGTCTTGAAGCCGAGCGTCGAGCAGAAGTAGTCGCACGTCAGCGTGAGCTCGCTGCCGTTGTTGCAGAACGTCATCGAATCAGTCGTGGGGCACGTCGCGGGATCGGTCGCCGAGCACATGCCGGACGTGCCGCCGCTGCTGGTGCCCGAGGTGCCCGACGCGCCGCCCACGCCGCTGCCGGTGCCGCCGGTCGAGCCGCCGGTACCGCCTTTGGTGCCGGTTCCGCTGGTTCCACTCGTTCCGCTGGTCGTGCCGCTCGTGCCGCCCGAGAGGATCGCGCCGGTGCCGCCCGTCCCGCCGGTGTCGGGGTTCATGCAAGTGCCGTTGTTGCAGATTCGACCGTCCAGGCAGTCCGTGTCCTTGGTGCAGCCCTTGCTGCTGTCGTCGTCGCCTTTCGACGTCGTGAAGCAACCTTGCGCCAAGGCGGCGATGCACGCCGCGAACGGTATGAAAGAGCTGCGCCCGACAATTCCAAGTGCCATGCGTCCTCGCTTCGGCCTGGTACTCGCGTCCAGGCAGCTTCGTCGTTTTAGCATGATAGCTCGCTCTGCGTCGTTCCGCCTCGGGTCCGCGCGTGAGGATGGAGTACGCTGCCGCCAGCGATGGCAAGATCCGACCCCAGCGAACGCCCGAGCGCTTTCCGTCCGGTGCCGCGCACCGGCGTGATCTACGTGACGACCGAGGCCCAGCGCGCGGGGTTTCGGCCCGAAGATCCCTCCTGGTGCAATCTCGGGCAGGGCCAACCCGAAACGGGCCCGCTCGACGGCGCTCCCGAGCGCGTCACCCAAATTACGATCGGCGCTCCCGATCAAGAGTACGCGCCCGTCGCCGGCCTCTGGGAAGTGCGCGAAGCCGTCGCCGGCCTCTACAACGATCTTTTCAGACGGGGCATGCCGTCGCGTTATTCAGCGGAAAATGTCGCGCTCTCCGGCGGCGGGCGCGTCTCGATCATGCGCGCGTGCGCTGCAATCGGACAAATCCACCTCGGTCACTTCTTGCCCGACTACACCGCCTACGAAGAGCTGCTCGATACTTTCCGGCGCTTCACGCCGATCCCGATCCTGCTCGATCAGGAGCGCGGCTACGACTTCTCGCTGCACGAGCTCCGCCGCGAGATCGGCGGGCGCGGGCTCGGCGCGCTCCTGCTCTCGAACCCGTGCAACCCGACGGGCAAGGCGATCCTCGGCCCAGAGCTCGAAGCGTGGGTGGCCACGGCGCGCGAGCTCGACTGCACGCTGCTGCTCGATGAATTTTATTCGCACTACGTGTTTCGCTCGTCGGAGCCGCTGATGAGCGCCGCCGCGTTCGTCGAGGACGTCGAGCGCGACCCCGTCGTGCTCTTCGACGGTCTCACGAAGAATTGGCGCTACCCGGGCTGGCGCACGACGTGGACCGTCGGGCCGAGCCACGTGATCGACGCGCTCGCGAGCGCGGGCTCGTTCCTCGACGGCGGCGGTTCGCGCCCGCTGCAACAAGCCGCCCTCTCCGTGCTCAGCGCCGGACACGCGCGCGCCGAAGCCGAAGCGATTCGCCGCTCGTTCGGGAAGAAGCGCACGCGCTTGCTCGACGGTCTACGCGCGCTCGGCGTGCGGTTCGAACGCGAGCCCGACGGCACCTTCTACGCGTGGGGCAACCTCGAAAACCTGCCGCCGCCCTTGAACACGGGTGAAGGCTTGTTCCGCGCCGCGCTCGCCAAGAAGGTGATCATCGTGCCGGGCGCCTTCTTCGACGTCGACCCGGGACAGCGGCGGGTCGGCCGCGCGTCGCGTTTCGTTCACCACGCTCGCTTCAGCTTCGGCCCGAGCGAGAGCGTGCTCGTCACGGCGCTCGAACGCCTCGCTGAGCTCGTGAAGGATCCGCCGCGCCCGCATTGAGAGCGCGGCGCGCGACGCGAGCCGTTCACTCGACGACGACGTCGAACGAAGCCCACGTCACGCCGCCGCGCTGGTCGTTCAGCGTGACCCAGATCGTCGAGGTGCGGCGCGTGCCGGAGCCGTCGGGTCCGGGCGCTTGCCAGCCGGAACCGATGTCCGTCGTCGGCCCGCTCACGCGGTCGTCGACCAGGCGCGTGTCGGAGTCGAAGCTCCCGAGCGTCGTGTAGTAGCTCGCCCACAAGATCTCGTTTTGCCCCGTGAACATTTCGAAGCTCGCGGGGTCGACGTGCGGCAAGACCTGATAAGTCGGGCATTTCTTGCCCTGGCACGCGGAGACGAGCGGCGCGCAGCGGCCGTTGTCCGAGCAGACGGCGTGGTGCGAGAACACGGCGCCGTCGCAGGCCTCGTCATCGCCCACGTCGCAGGCGATCGACTCGAACACGTCGCCCGCGCTGTCCGAAAACGGGCTCGCCGGCGCAGCGGAGGTACCGTCGAAGTCGACGCCGGTGAGCATCGGATTCGAGTTCTGGTTCTCGGCGCCGTCGTACGAATAAATCGTCGTGAAGCCGATCACGAAGTCGGACGGACCGAGCGCGGCGCCCGCGCCGTCGACGCACCCGAACGGAAAGCCGTCGCTCCCACCGGGCGTGATCGTGCCGCTGCACGCGGCGAAAAACACGTACGAGACGCCGTAGTGGAGCGGGTCCGTCGCGAGCTCGGGCGCGGCCGACAGGATGTCGTCCGGCAGCGTGACCGAGAAGCTCGTGCCGCTCCCGAGATCGGGCGGGCTCTCGGCGCGGAACACCGGTTCGCACGCGAAGTATTGCCGTGACGGCGGGTTGTTGCAGCCGCCGATCCACGCGACGTTCGCGCTCGCGGGCGTGACGAGCATGTCGAGCTTCACGCTCGCGCCCGGGCTGCCCGAGGCCGGATCTTGATGGACCGCGAGCACGCGCACGCCGTCGAGCTGCGAAGGCGGCGTGAACTTCGGCTCGCAGCCGCACGCGGCGAGCGTCGCCGTGAAGCACACCGCACGAAGCCGCGCGCGGCGCGTCAAAATTCCCCCCGAATACCGATGCTCGGTATGAACGGCAGACTCCCCGTCTGCGGCCGACTCTGCGTGTAGTCGAAGTTGTAAGCGATGAAGTCGGGGTTCACGCGGTTATAAACGTTGATCACGTCCACGTACGCGCCGAGCGTGAACGCGCCGAAAACCCAGCGCTTGTCGACGCGCAGGTCGAGCTCGTGAAACGGCGGGAGCCGCTTGCTGTTCTCGGGGCCGTTCAGGCACAAATAAGCGGCCTGCGTGCTGCTGAAGAGGCCCGGCGGCGAGCCCGGACCGAGCCCCGTGCACGGCGTGTAGAGGTTACCCGAGACGAAGCGGAAGCGCCCGCCGAGCTCCCAGCCGCGCCCGAGGACGTAACTGCCGAGCACCGTCAAGATCTGCGGCTGATCGAGGTAGAAGAGCGTCGAGGGTTGCCCCGGCTGGTACACGCGCTCCGAACGCGACAGCGTGTAGGAGACCCAGCCGAAGAAGTGCTCGTCCTCGCTGTAGCGCAGCATGACCTCGGCGCCGAAGATGCGCCCGGTGCCGAGATTGTTGTACGCGAGCACGCCTTGGTCGTTCAGGCCGCGCTCGATGAGCTGATCGAGCAGATTGAAGAACCCCTCGACCGACAGCGTCAGGTGATCGGTCAGCGTCTGCTCGACGCCGAGCGAGTTTTGCCACGCGCGCTGCGAGCGGAGCGTCTTCGGATCTCCCGAGAGCACGACGTCGAGCAGGCCCGGCGCCTGGTAAAACAAGCCCGAGCCGGCTTTCAGCGTCGTCTTCCGCGGGCCGGGCACCACGTCGTAACGAGCGGTCATGCGCGGCGCCACGTCGAGGCGGCGGTTCTCGTCCGTGAAGTCGGCGCGCACGCCCGACACGACGAGCGTGCGATCGTTCGGCTGCACGCTCATCTCGGTGTAGAGCGCCGGCTCGAAGAAGCTGCTCGAGTGATCGAAGACCTGCGCCGGCACCGTGACGCCCGAACCGATCGACGGCGCCCCGGCGCCCGCGTCTTCCGGCAAGCTCCCTTTCGCGGTGTACGGCGCGAACAGGAGGTCGAAGCCGGTGCGCAACGTCGCGCGCGGCGTGATGCGCTGCGTGATTTCGCCGCGCCCGAGCGTGCCGTTCGCGACCGTCTCGGCGCGGATGTTGCTGAGCACGAAGCGCTGCTTCGAGCGCCCGAAGGACAGCGTGATCTCGGCGGACGTGTCCGGCGAGAGCGTCACCTTGTAAATGCCGCCGATCCCGACGGACGCGTTCATCGTGTCGATGGTGCCGCTGTTTTCGCCGCCTTCGTTCACGGCGCGAAAGTGGTCGTCGTAGCCGATGACGCCGAGGCGCAGGTAGCTCTTCTTGGTCGGGTGCGTGTCGGCGACGAGCTGGTAGTCGTAGTAGACCGGCGCGGCGCTGATCTGCGTGTCTTTGGTGCGGAGCAGGGGCACGAGCCAGGCGTCGACGTGGCTGCGCCGCACGCCGCCGAGGAAGTTCCAGCCCTTCACCGCGGGGATCGGCCCTTCGAGCATCGCGCGCGCGTCGATCAAATCCACTTGCGCGAGGCCGTGGTACTGGCCGTCGCCGCGCGTCTCGCGCAGGTGCGCGTCGACCACGCCGGCGAGCGCGCGCCCGTACTTCACGCTGAAGTTACCGGGATAGAAATTGATCTCGTCGAGCATCTCGGTCGGCACCACGCTCGAGAGGCCGCCGAAGTGATAAATCGTGGGAAACCAAAGGCCCTCCACGAACACCGGCGTCGTCTGGTCCGCCTGGCCGCGCACCACGAGCTGACCCGAGAGCGCGGGCGGCCGCGCGACGCCCGGCAGATTCTGAATCGCGCGCAGCGCGTCCCCCGACGTACCGGCGACGCGACTGAGCTCGTGGCGCGAGAGCGTGCGGCGCGTGACCTCGCGGCTCGGCCGCTCGCCTTTCACGACCACGGTCTCGCCCTCGTCCGCGTTCTTCGCGACGATGCCGTAGTTCACGCTCGTCTCCTCGCCGGCGGCGACGTGCTCGTCGGCGGCGTACGGCTCGAAGCCGTCGGCGCTCACCTCGACGTGGTAGTCGCCGGGCGCGAGCGCTTCGGTGCGAAAGCGTCCGGCGGCGTCCGTCGTGAGCTCGAGCACGAGCGTCGCGCCCGAGAGCACGCGAACCTTCGCGCCCGCGATCGGCGCGTTGCCGTCGGCGAGCCGCACGCTGCCGTCGAAGACCGGCGCGGCGGGCGGCGGAGGCGGCGCGGCGGGCTCGGCGTGAAAGTGATATTTGTAGGCGATCTTCGACGCGACCGGGCGATCGCCGCGGTGCGCGGGCTTGAACACGAATTGCCTGGCCGCCGCGACGGCCGCTTCGTCGAAGCCGTGCCCCGCGCCCTGCAGCACCTCGACGCTCGTGACTTTCCCCTCCTTGTCGATCGCAATCGCGAGCACCACGTCGCCGTCGAGTCCGGCCGCTTTCGCGTCGGGCGGATACTCCGCGCTCACGAACTCGACGAGCTCCGGATCGCTCACGGCGCGCGACGAAGCCCCCGAACCTTCGACCGACGGCTGCGCCGCCGACTGAGCGCGGGCCGCCGACGCCACGAACCAACACCCGAGCATCGCGAGAGTCCTCGCCCCGCGCAGCATGCGTTCGCTCTCATGAAGAAGTCGCGCGCTCATGTCAACTTCGAAGCGGCCGCTCTCGACCCGCATCACCTTCTCCACGACACGGTCGACGCGGCTCGACTGCTCGGCCAACCCGGCTACTGCCCGCCGCGGCCGAAGGTTCCCGCCGAATTCGGTTTTTTTGGGGGCGACCGCCTACTCACGCGGGAGCGGCGCAGGGGCGCGCCGTTCCACGTTTCGCATTTCGTTCGGTTTCGCCGGCTCGGCGGCGCGTCAGCGCGTCAGCCGAAGCGGCCGGTGATGTAGTCTTCCGTCCGCCGCTCTTTCGGCCGCGTGAACACGACGTCCGTCCGGTCGTATTCGACGAGCTCACCCATGTAGAAGAACGCCGTGAGGTTCGCCACCCGCGCGGCTTGCTGCATGTTGTGCGTCACGACCACGATCGCGTAACTCTGGCGGAGCTCGTGAATCAGCTCTTCCACGCGCGCGGTCGCAATCGGATCGAGCGCCGAGCACGGCTCGTCCATCAAGAGCACCTCGGGCTCGAGCGCGAGGGCGCGCGCCATGCACAGGCGCTGCTGTTGCCCGCCGGAAAGGCTCGTCCCCGAACGGCCGAGCACGTCCTTCACCTCGTCCCAGAGCGCGGCCTGGCGCAGCGCCTTCTCCACCATCGCGTCCGCGTCGGGGACGGCGATGCCGTTCAGGAGCACGCCCGCGAGCACGTTGTCGCGAATCGAGAGCGTCGGGAACGGATTCGGCTTCTGGAACACCATGCCGACACGCCGCCGCACCCGCACCGGGTCGACGCCGCGCGCGTAAATGTCCTCTTCTTCCAGCAACACGCGCCCTTCGACGCGCGCGCCGGGCACGACTTCGTGCATGCGATTGAGCGAGCGCACGAACGTCGATTTGCCGCACCCCGACGGCCCGATGACGGCCGTCACCTGCCGATCGACGATGGGCAAGTCGATGGACTTCAAGACCTCCACGCTGCCGTAGAACGCGCGGAGACCCACCGTGCGCATCTTCGCGGCCAGCGCCTCGGGTCGCTCCTGGCGCGGCCGCGACGCCTCCGCGCGAAACAGCTCGCCCGAGTCGGAGCCCGCGTCACGCAGGCGAAGCACGTTCGTTCGGTCCGTCATCGCAACTTCCCCCTGACCAGAAACCGCGCTGCCACGTTCAAGCACAAGACGAGCCCGACGAGCACGAGCGCCGCCGCCCAGGCCTGGCGGTGCCAATCGGCGTAAGGCGACACGGCGTACGTGTAGATGTTCACGGGCAGGGACGCGGTCGGTTCGCTCGGGCTCGCGGCGAAACCGCGGTTGTTGAGGGCGGTGAAGAGCAGCGGCGCAGTTTCGCCCATGGCGCGCGCGACCGCCAGCATGATGCCCGTCGCGATGCCCGGCGCGGCGGTGCGGAGCATCACCCGCAACGTCGCGCGCCACTTCGGCACGCCGAGCCCGAGCGCGGCCTCGCGGAACGACTCGGGCACGAGTCGCAAGAGCTCTTCCGTCGCGCGCGTGATGGTCGGGAGCATCAGAATCGCGAGCGCGACCGCGCCGGCGAGGCCGGAAAAACCGTGCATCCGCCTCACGATCAAGACATAGACGAAGAGGCCCACCGTGATGGATGGCACGCCCGCCATCACGTCGGCCGAGAAACGCACGAAGCGCCCGAAGCGCGTGTGTCCGAACTCCGACAAGTGAATGCCCGCGAGGACGCCCGCCGGAATGCCGATCGCGCACGCCATGCCGACAATCTCGAGCGACCCGACGATCGCCTGCGCCATCCCGCCGCCCGGCTCGCCCACGGGTTTCGGCAACGCCGTGAAGAACGCCCACGAGAGCCCGCTCGCGCCGCGCGCGGCGACGAACCAGAGCACGCTCGCGAGCGGCACGAGCGCCACCACGGTCGCGAGCACGCACGCTCCGCGCAGCACGCGGTCGACGAGCTGCCGCGCGAGGAAGCGGTCGCGCGCGAGCGCGCCGGGTTTCACAACCGTCCCTCCGTGACGTTGCGGCCGACGCGCGCGACGAGCAGGCGCGCGAGCACGTTGAGCGCGATCGTGACCACGAACAAGAGCAGGCCGATCTCGGCGAGCGCCGCGAGGTGGAGCTCGCCCGTCGCCTCGGTGAACTCGTTCGCGATGACGCTCGCCATCGTGTAGGAGGGCGCGAAGAGCGACGCGGCGATCTCGGAGCGGTTGCCGATCACCATGGTGATCGCCATCGTCTCGCCGAGCGCACGGCCGAGCCCGAGCAGCACGGCGCCGACGAGTCCGGAGCGCGCGTAGGGCAAGACGGCGATGCGCACCATCTCCGAGCGCGTCGCGCCGAGCGCGAGCGCCCCTTCGCGCAGCGAGGCCGGCACGGAACGCAACACCTCGCGCGAGACCGACGAAATGGTCGGCAGGATCATGATCGAGAGCACGATGCCGCCGGCGAGCATGCCGAAACCCTGCGGTTCACCGCGAAAGAGCGGGAGAAAGCCGAGTGAGCGGGCGAGCGCCGGCTCGATCGTGGTCCGGAGCCACGGGGCGAGCGCGAACGCGCCCCACAGGCCGTACACGACGCTCGGCACCGCCGCGAGCAGCTCCACCAAAAAGCCGACCACGTCGCGTTCGAGCGGCCGGGCGAGCTCGGAGAGGTACACCGCGACACCGAACGAAATCGGGACGGCGAGCGCGAGCGCGAGCAGCGACGAGACGACCGTGCCGAAGACGAAGGGCAACGCGCCGAACACGCGGTGCAGCGGGTCCCACACGCTGCCCGTCACGAAACCGAGGCCGAACGTCGAGAGGGCGGGCGCCGAAGCCGACGCCATTTCGAGCGCCATCGCGCCGAGCCCGACCACGACGACGAGCGCGAAGAGCGCCGTGGTGCGGCCGAAGATCTTGTCGCCCGAAGGTTTGCTCCCGTACGCGAGGTCGAGGGAGCCGGGCCGGACGGGCGCCGTCACGCAACGGCCCGCGCGGTGCGCGGCTCGGCTTTCTTCAGGGTGACGGTGAAGGTCGTGCCGGAGCCGGGCTTGCTCGTCACGCCGACCGTCCCGCCCATGGCTTCGGTCAGATGCTTCACGATCGAGAGCCCGAGTCCGGTGCCGCCGAGCTCGCGCGAGCGACCGGCATCGACGCGGTAAAACCGCTCGAACAGGCGCGGCAAGTGGCGCTCTTCGATGCCGGGCCCCTCGTCCTCGACGCTCAGGCGGAGCTCGCCGCCGCGCTCCTCGCTGCGCAGGACGACGCGCGAGTGCTCGCCGCAATATTTGACCGCGTTGTCGACCAGGTTCGTGAGCACGTGCTCGAGCGCGCGACGGTCCGCGAGGACGCGCAGGCCGGCCGGCGTCTCCGGCACGAGCTCGACGTGTTTGCGGTCGGCGCGTTCGCGAAACAGGCTCGCCACCTGCTCGAACACCGCGCGCGTCTCGAGCGGCTCCGGCGCGAGCTTCAACTTCTGCGACTCGATGCGCGACAGATCCAACAAATCCTCGACGAGGTCGTGCAGGCGCTCGGCATTGCGCGCCACGATGCCGATGAACATCTCCTGCACGGCGTGGTCGTCGGGCGGCGCGGTTTGCAGCGTCTCGGCCGCCGAGCGGATGGCCGTCACGGGCGTTCGGAGCTCGTGCGAGACGTTGGCCACGAAATCACGCCGCATCGACTCGAGCTTACGCACCTCGGTCACGTCGACGAACACCGCGAAAATCTGCTCCTCGTTGCCCGGCAGCTGCGCCGCCCGCACGAGCATGCGCCGCGGCTTCAGCCCGCCGAGCTCGAGCTCGCCCGTCACCGGCTCGGCGCCTTCCCGCGCTTGATCGATGAGCTCTTTGAGATCCGCGTGACGGATCGCCTCGAGCTGGGTCTTGCCGACGGCGTCGTTGCCGAGCAAGAGCATTTCGCGAAGCGCCGTGTTGATGAGCGCGATGTGACCGCGTTCGTCGAGCAAGAGCACGCCCTCTTCCATGCCCGCCATCACGCCGCGCAGACGGTCGCGCTCCACGGTGAGCTCCGTGAGCGTGGTCGCGAGCTCTTCCGCCACCTGGTCGAGCGCGCGGCCGAGCTCGCCGAGCTCGCCCTGGCCCTGCGCTTGCGCGCGGATCTCGAGGTTACCCGCCGCGATACCGCGCGCGACGGTCGTGAGATCGGCGGCCGCCCGTTCGACGAACCTGCCGGCCATGCGCGCCGTACCGTACGCGACGCCCACGGCGAGCGACGCCGCGAGCGGCAATGCACCGCGCTGCGCGGGCAAGAGCACGTAGAGAACGGCGATCGCTGCGGTAATGAGGCCGAGCGCGGCTAGGAAAAGCTTCGCCCGGAGGCTCGTCAAGCCGGCGCCGCCTCTTCGGGCGTGGCGACGAAGCGGTAGCCGACGCCGCGCACCGTTTCGACGTAGTCGCGCGCCGCCTCGAGCTTCTCGCGCAGGCGCTTCACGTGCGTGTCGACGGTGCGCGTGGTGATGTCCGCCTGAATGCCCCACACGTCGTCGAGCAGCGCGCTCCGCGTCTGGACGCGATTGCGCCGATCGTAGAGCGTGACGAGCAGCTTGAACTCGAGCGCGGTGAGCTCGATCTCGACGCCCTCCACCCAAATACGGTGCGCGCCGCGATCGATCTTGAGCCGGCCGAACTCGACCATCGGCTCGAGCTCCTCGTCGTCGGCCCGACCGCGGCGAAGAATCGCCTGAATGCGGAGCAGGAGCTCGCGCACGCTGAACGGCTTGACCACGTAGTCGTCGGCGCCGAGCTCGAACCCCACGACGCGGTCGATCTCCTCGCCCTTGGCCGTGAGCATCACGACGGGCGTCCCGCGCGTCGCCGGGTGCTCCTTGAGCTGCTTGCACACCTCCGTTCCGGCGACGTCCGGCAACATGAGATCGAGCAACACCAAGTCCGGCCGCTGCTCGCGCGCGAGCTTGACTCCTTCGAGACCCAGGCGGGTGACGGTCACTTCGTGCCCTCCCTGCCGGAGATTGTAGTCGAGGACCCTCTGGAGGTCCGGCTCGTCTTCGACGACTAAGATGCGGGTCATCGGTCCTCAGTTAACCCGATCATGTGACGAGAGTGTGACATCCCCCTGTCGCGATAGCTACGGAATTTCCCGTTTCACGGCCCCTCGCTCACGGCGCCTTGCGGCGTTTCCGCGAAACGATAGCCGACCCCGCGCACCGTCTCGATGTAATCGCGCGCCGCTCCGATTTTCTCGCGCAGGCGCTTCACGTGCGCGTCGACGGTGCGCGTCGCGATTTTCGTGTCCATGCCCCACACGTGGTCGAGCAGCGCCCCGCGCGACTGCACGCGATTTCTGCGATCGTAGAGCGTGACGAGCAGCTTGAACTCGAGCGCGGTGAGCTCGATCTCCTGATCCTCGACCCACACGCGATGCGCGTCGCGATCGATGCGCAGGCTGCCGAAGTCCACGACCGTCGATTCGGGAGCGCGCCCTTCGTTGCGGCGAAGCGTCGCGCGAATGCGCAGCACGAGCTCGCGCACGCTGAAAGGTTTGGTCACGTAGTCGTCCGCGCCGAGCTCGAACCCCACGACTCGATCGATCTCCTCGCCCTTGGCCGTCAACATGATGACGGGCGTCGCGCGCATCGAAACGTCGTCCTTGATCGCGCGACACACCTCGGTCCCGAGGATGTCGGGCAACATCAGATCGAGCAGGATGAGATCCGGGCGCTGCTCGCGCGCGAGGCGCAGCCCGTCCTGGCCGCGTGCGGCGGACATGACCTCGTGGCCGGCGGCGACGAGGTTGTAGTCGAGCACTTGGCGAATGTCGGCCTCGTCCTCGACGACCAGAATGCGAGCCATCCGGCCGAAGGCGATAACTTGTGGATGTGAAGGCGAAGTGACGAGTCGGTAGCAGTCGGGCCCGTACAAACTCCGTTCGGTCACATGTAAGAAACTCGCATGTAGCCTTCAAGTTTTGTTTAGACAGCAATACTGGAACACGACCTAACCTCTCGTTTTTATTGAACCTGACCTTCTGGCACGAAGCCTGCTGGTTCGAAAGACCTGATGGTTACCCGGTCCCCGACCAGGAGGACGCGCCGCTCTCCGGCCGCGCTTTGTTTTGCGCTCGCCTCGCTCGCGCCTCTTCCTGCGTCGGCGCTCGGCGTCGGGGGTGACGAGGGAGCGGCGCCAGGTGGCGCGCCGGCGCATCGCCTGCTCCGCGACAGCAAGAGTCTTTCGGCGTGGCTTTCGGAGCGAAGCCCCGACGTCCGAGCGGCGAGAGCGCAGGCGCATCAGGCCCAAGCCGAAGCACGTGGCGCGCGGCTCCTGCAAAACCCCGTCCTCGACGCGAGCCTCAACGACGTTCCCGTCTCGAAGACGAGCCCGGCGGGCCTCGGGTACCGCGGCACGGCGATTTACGGCGTCGGTCTGAGCGAGACGTTCGAGCTCGGCAAGCGCGGCCCGCGCAGCGCCGCGGCGGATCTACGCGCGCGCGCCGCGGGCCTCGACACGTCGAACACGTTGTCCGAGCGCATCGCCGTCGCGCGGGACGCGCTCGGGCGCGCCGTTCACCTCGGTTTGCGGCTCGGGGTGCTCGCCGAATCGCTCGCCGACGCCGAGCACGCCGCGACCATCGAGCGCACCCGGCTCGAGCAGAAGGCGTTGAGCGGCATGGACTACGACCGGCTGCTGCTGGATTTGGCCGGCTTGCGCGCCGATTTCGCGCGCGACGAGGCCGAGTACACGGCGGCGCGCGCCGATTGCGCCGCGGCCCTCGCGGCCGAGTGCGACCTCACCGGCGCGAACGAAGACGACCTCTTGCTGCTCGCGCCGGCCGACGCCGTGCACGCGGAGGAGCGGCTCGCCGAGCGCCCCGACGTGCGCTCGCTCGGCATGCAGGCCGCCGCCGCCGAGCACGACGCGACGCTCGCGTCGAACAAAGCGATCCCGGACGTGACCGTCCGCGTCGGCTACACGCACGACCAATTCCTCGGCGACAACCCGAACACGCTCGGGTTCAGCCTCGCGCTCCCGCTGCCCGTCTTCGATCACGGCCAGCACGACGCCGCGAAGGCGAAGGCGCACGCGGTCGAGCTCGGCGCCGAAAAGCAAGCGCTGCTCGAGGAAGCGCGCGCGGACGTGCGCGGGCTCTTGAGTCGCAAGGCGGCGCTCGAGAAGAACATCGAGGTGCTCGAGCGCGACACGCTGCCGCGTTCGAGCGGCGTCTTGAGCTCGGCGGAGCGGGCGTTCCACGAAGGCGGCGCGAGCCTCACGGATCTGCTGCTCGCGCGCCGCAATCACATCGCGCTCTCGCTCACGCGGCTCGATCAGCGCTTCGAGCTGTTTGAGGTGCAAAACGAGCTCTACCGCGTGCTCGGTCTCTATCCCGTGGCGCCCGAGGGCAAACCATGACCGTCCCCGCGTCGAGCAGATCCGTCGCGGTCGCGCGGGGCGAGCGGCGGCCGCGCGTTCCGGCCTTGCTCGCGGCGGGCATCGTGGGCGCCGTCGCCGTCGGAGCCGCGCTCGTCGCTCACAAGCAACTGCCGGAGGACGCCGCTCCGACCGCGGCCATGCGCGTCGACAAGGACAGCGTCACGCTCGACAAGGCGGCGCCGCAGTGGAAGGCGATTCGTCTCGGCAAGGTGACGACGCCCGGCGAGCGCTGGAGCGACGCGTTTCCGGCGCGTTTTCGCGTCGATGAATCCGTCGCGTCGCGCGTCGGTTCGCCGCTCTCGGGCCGCGTGACGAGCGTCTCGGTCGAGCTCGGCCAGTCGGTGAAGGCGGGCGCGCCGCTCTTCGCGGTCGCGAGCCCGGACATCGCGTCGTTGCGCGCCGATCAGGCGAAGGCCGCGGTGGATCTCCAGGTGGCGCGCGCCGCATACGACCGCGTGAAGGCGATGGTCGCGGCGAACGCGCTCCCGACCAAGGACGAGCTCGAGAGCGATCAGCAGGAAAAACAGGCCGAACTCGCGCTCAAGCTCGCGCAGATGAAGCTCGCCTCGCTCAAGGTTTCGACCCGCGGCGACAACGAATTCACCGTCGTCGCGCCGCGCGACGGCGTGATCATCGAGAAGACGGTGCTGCCCGGCCAACAAGTGCAGACGGACGACAGCCTCGTCAGCGTCGCCGAGCTCGATCAGGTGTGGGTCATGGCCGACCTCTTCGAGGCGGATGCGACCGGCATCGACGCCGGCTCGAAGGCGCGCGTGACGAGCCCTTCGCTGCCGGGGTTCTCGGTCGAGGCTCCGGTCGAGCGCGTCTCGTCCGTGGTCGATCCGGATCGGCACACCGTGGCGGTGCGCGTGAAGCTCCCGAACCCCGAGCTCCGCATGCGCCCCAACATGTTCGCGGAGGTGCGCTTCCTCACCACACCCACGCCCGGCACGGTGGAGATGGCGGCGAGCGCGGTCGTCTCGGACGGCCCGAAACAATATGCGTACGTGCTCGAAGCGCCGGGCCGTTTCGTCAAGCGCAGCATCGTCGCGGGCAGCGAGCGCGACGGGCGAGTGACCGTGCTCTCGGGACTCAAACCGGAGGAGACCGTCGTCGAACAGGGCGCCGCCCTGCTCGACAATCAGATTGATCTATCTACCTGACTCGAAGACACAACTGTGGTGCGCGGAGCGCCAGGCATCTCTCGTTTCGAAAACGAAGCACCGACATAGGGACACATTTATCCGCTGATTTTCCGAACCAGGAACGCCGAACCAGTGCTCGAGACGTTGCGCCAATTCTCACTCACGAATCGCGAGTTCGCGTGCGCCTTCGCGACGCTTCTGGCCGCATGCGGTTACTACGCATACAGGCGCTTCGTGTCCGCAGAGCGCGCCGAGCGCACCTCGCCGCCGAGCGGCTTCCACGTTCTCAACGTTCTCTCCCCGACACTTCATTCCGGCATTCGAATCCGCGAGACGCTCACGGCCCGGCGTCTCGAGTCACACGCAACGGCAGGGGCCTGATCCCGCGACAGAGGTACCCATGACGATCGATTCCACCCACTTCGAACCCACCAAGAACGACTCCCTCCACGCCGACGCCGACGCCGACGCGTCCCACTTCTTCTTCGTCGACGCCGACGACGGCGGCGTGCCTCCGCCACTCGACGTCGTCGAGCGCGCGTACGTCGCGCGCGTCTTGAACCACACGGCCGGCCGTCGCCTCGCTGCCGCGCACCTGCTCGGCATCTCGTACCCGACGTTCCTCAAGCGCTTGCGCGAGCTCGGTTTCGATCGGCCCGCCGCCCGCGCCGCGCGTCAAGGCACCTGAGCCGACGGCTCGGCCGCGCGTGCGAGCGCCGCCGGGTCGAAGCGACCTTCGCGCGAACGCGTGCGGGTCGAAAGGCGGGTTAATCGGTGGGTAAAGGGGGAATTTGGGTGGGGCGACCTCGGGTTCGAAGCGTACGAACGGCACCATGCCAAACCGTTCCAGCGTGACGCGGAGTGAGGCCGAAGTACGGGAGGGGAGATAAAGATGGCATAAACACGAGCGCGGGCATTCCGCGACGCCCGAGGTGCGCCTCAGGCGCGCCCCGACGGCTCGCTCGAATGCTCGCGACTCGTGTCGCGGCGCGCGACCGCGACGGCGTTGCGCTCCCTTGCGCGGATTTTCCGCGCGTTGGAGCGCGCGGGCGTCGCCGGTCGACGTTGCGCCGCGCTTGACTTTCGTCGTTCTGACGCGAGCGCCAGGCGCCGCTCGAGCGTGGATTCGCTCACGACGACTGGACTCGAGTACTCGACGTATTCGCACTGCTCATATCGAGTTCGTCGTTTGCTCATCGTGAGTCTCGAATCGAACTCACGAGCTCTTGGTCGAGTCGCCGCTCGATGTGACGACGCGCGCGCCGTCGGTTCGACGCGCAGCTCCACGAGCTCCGCCCGGCCGTGTAATCACACCGCGGCGCGTAATCACACCGCAGCGCGTGCTCGCAGCGTGTCGCGTGCTCGCGCTGCGTGATGCTCGCCACTAGGGAGAGTACGCACGCTCTCGTCACACGGCGCACGGTTTCGTCACCGAAAAATAACGGGACGGTTGCACTCCACAGGGTGACCTGATCCTAGATAGGCCGCGCGCTTCAAGAACTTTCCCGAAGTGCCGAAAGGACATTCGCGATGAGAAACCAGTCGCTCCAAACGCTCGGGCGCGTAGTCGCGCTCGGGGCCGTCGCGTTCATCGCGACCACGGCGGAGGACGCGAAAGCGGCCGATGATTGCGCGGGTTTGCCCCGCCCGGTCGTCGTCGTCGGCTCCTCGGCCGTCAAACCGTTCATGGCCGCCCTCGGTCGTGAGCTCGCGTCGCTCAGCGATCCCGTGACGCTCATTTACCAATCGCCGGGCTCCTGCGCCGGCCAAAATACCTTCGTTTCTCCCGGCGGAACCGGCAAAGTCAGCGGGACCGGCTTGAGCATCTACGACAGCGTCGGCACGGCGGGCCTGACCTGTGACATCACGAGCAACGGCGGGACGATGGCGATGGACATCGCGATCTCCGACGTTTTTGCGGCGAGCTGCGGCTACGACACGCTGCCTACGGGCATCGCGGAGTTCCGCGGTCCCGTGCAGAGCATGGTGTTCGCCGTCTCCTCGAACTCCTCGCGAACCCACATCAGCGCGGAGGCGGCGTATCTCACGCTCGGCCTCGGCGCCGACGGTGGGACCTTCTGGAGCGACCCCACGAAGGTCTTTCTGCGCGACGCCACGAGCGGCACGCAGCAGATGATCGCGCACGCGGTCGGCTTGCCCGCGGCGAGCCTGATCGGCACGTCGACGAACGCGGCCGGCATCCAGGGCGGACTCCAGGCCGCCATCACCGGCGGGCAAGAGCTCGCGGACCAGTCGATCGGCATCCTCGGTATGGACGTGATCATGAAGCCGAGCACCGGCTCGGCCGGCGACTACGTCCCGCTCGCGTATCAGCACTTCGGCCAGACGGCGGGATATTACCCGAACAGCGATCTGACCGCGTTCGACATGCAGAATACGCGTGACGGTCATTACATGATCCAGGGGCCGGTGCACATGTTCACCAAGGTGGACAGTCACGGTGTTCCGACCAAGGCCGAAGCCAAGCTCTTCGTCGACTACATGACGGGCGCGACCGCGACGCAGGTCGTCGATCTGATCCACGAAGAGGCGATTCTCTCGATCGTTCCCGACTGTGCGATGCGCGTGCGTCGCGACGAGGAGATTGGCCCCTTCATGAGCTACATGCCGCCGCAATCCTGCGAGTGCAAGTTCCTCTACGAGGCGAACGGCAAGACGGCACCGGACGGTTGCAATCAATGCGACCCCGCGAACAACGACGACAACGGCGTGAACACGACCGACTGTACGGATACGTCTCGTCAACATTGCAATTTCGGCTTCTGCGAGGTTCAGTGAACATGGCTACGGAACTCAAGCTTCGGACTCTCGCAGTCGTGCTCGGCTGCGCATTCTTGCTCCCCGTCGCCTGCAGCGGCGACGACGACAGCGGCAATCCCACGCCCCCCGGCACCGGCGGTAGCGCCGGGAAGAGCAGCGGCGGCAGCGCCGGTAAGAGCACCGGCGGCACCGGCGGCACGCACGCCGAAGGCGGCGGCATGGAGAGCGGCGGCGCGCCCGCGACCGGCGGCACCACGAGCAGCGGCGGCACCGGCGGCACGAAGAGCGCCGGCGGCACGAGCGGCACGGGCGGCACGAAGAGCGGCACCGGCGGCACCAAGAGCGGAACCGGCGGCAGCGACAGCAGCGGCGGCGCCGGCGCGGGCAACGAAGGCGGCACCGCGAACACCGGCGAAGGCGGCGCGGGCAACACCGGCAACACCGGCTGCACCGACGGCGACATCGTCATGTTCAAGTGCGGGAACGGCGTCACCATCCCCTGTTACAGCGGGTGTACGCCGGCGACGACGGACGACTCGATCCAGTTCTTGAACCTCTGCCCGAACGACACGGATCAAGTCGGCGGCGTCAAAGCCGGTTGTTACGAGTGGACCGACACTCTGTCGGCGCTCGGTAGCGGCTGCACGAAGATCGGCCCGGGTTGCACGCTGCCGGCTCCTGCCGGTCAGTAGCTTCGAGCCAATCGACGCACGAAATAACCGAGCTCGTGTGTGGGGAGCCGCTCACGAGCTCGGTTTATTCTTGAGATGAATTGCGAGACAAAGTGTTGACGTTCAGGTTCAGTTCAGGTGCGTTGTGTTCCGCATCCATGGCACTACTGACATGGAGTGGGCTCGCCTTCGCCCAGAACGCGCCGCCCGCCGACGCGGACGTCGAAGTCACGGCGGAACCCGCGCCCCCGGCGCCCGCGCCGAGCGCCGCGCCGAGCCCGATTCCAGCGCCGGCGGCCGCGCCGCCCGCAGCTCCTCCGGCGGCGACGGCGACGGTCGCCGCGCCCGCTGCTCCGGCACCGACGGCGCCGCCGCCTCCGACGACACCGTCAGCCGCGGCACCGGCGGCAACGCCCGCCGAACCGTTCGTCGAACTCCACGGCTACGCGCAAGTCGAATTTCAATCACATCAGGACTCTCAAGATCAGCTCCAGCAAAACGGCACCACCCCGCTCAATCAGAATCGCTTCCTCGTGCGGCGTGGGCGGCTCATCGCGAGACGAGCCTGGGAATACACGTCTCTCGAGTTCGAGCTCGACGGCAACACGACCAACGGCCCTTCGTTCAGCCTCTATCGCGCGGAGGCCTCGGCCTTCTACCGACTGTCGGAGGATCGCAATCAAGCGCCGCTCGTCCAGCTCACGATGGGCCTCTTTCGGCTCCCGTTCGGCATGGAGCTGCCCGAGTCGCCGTCGACCCGCTGGTACATGGAGCGCACACAGGTCTCGCGCGCGCTCTTTCCGACGGAGATCGATCTCGGCGCGCGCCTCTCGGGCGCGTACGGACCGCTGCGCTACGCCGCGGCGCTGACGAACGGCGAGCCCGCCGGCGAGAAGAGCGGCTTTGCCCTGCAGGATCCGAACAAGGCGAAGGACTTCACGATCAACGCCGGTGCGACGGGTAAACCGCTCGACGCCGTGACGATCACGGGCGGCGTCTCCGCGATCAAGGGCGAGGGATTTCATCCGGGAACCCCCGCGACGAAATCGATCGCGACGTGGGTCGACGCGAACGAAAACGGCGTGGTCGACACCGGCGAGCTCGTGGGCTCGCCCGGTCGCGCCGCCGTCGCGTCGCAGAATTTCGACCGTTGGGCGCTCGGCGGCGATCTCGAAGTGGAAGTGAAGACGCCGATCGGCGCCACGCGCGTGCTCGGCGAGGTCGTCGCGGCGAAAAACCTCGATCGCGGCTTCTTCCCGGCCGACCCCGTGAGCGCCGGCAGCGATCTCCGTGAATTCGGCTACTTCGTCGGGTTCACGCAGGAGCTCACGCCGTACGCCGTCGTCGGCTTCCGCATGGATTTCTACGATCCGAACGCGGACGCGACCGACAAGCGCGCCGGCAAGACGCTGCCGGCGACGAACTCGGTCACCACCTATTCACCGCTCGTCGGCGTCACGTTGCCGCAGCGAGCGCGGCTGGTTTTCCAATACGACATCATCAAGGATCACCTCGGCCGGAACCTCGAGGGCGTCCCCGCGGACCTCAAGAACAACGCGTGGACGCTGCGCATGCAGGTGAGTCTATGAGGTCGGTCGTCGCAGTGACGCTCGTCGCGTTCGCCGCGGGGTGCGGCGGCGGACAGGTGAGCAACCTCGGCGCGAGCGAACAGTTTCGCGTTCGTGGTGCTCAGTTTTTCCCCGGACCGCTGCCGGGCAGCGAGCCCACGAGCGATCCTTACGTCGTGGGCGCCCCGCCGCAGGTCCGCATCTCGACCGCGAACTACGTCATGCAGCGCGGCTACGGGGGCAACAAGCTCGGCGGCACCGTGACGGGCAACGCCTGGTCGGCGGGCATCGAGCTCCAGGGCGTCGGCACCGGCTGGTGGATGCTCGGAGCCGGCGACATCGACTCGACGACGAATCCGCCGGGCTTCACGCTGAGCGGCGTCGCGGATTTCGCGCCCGACTTGGCCGTCGGCCCCACGTTTTTGGTCGGCGTGGCGCTCACGCGGGACGGCAAGGCCGGCCCTCAATACGAACAAGCGATCTGCATCGGCAGCGACGGCCCCGACGGCAGCGCGCCGTGCGGCGGCATCACCCCGCCCGTGGCCGCCATCACGCTCACCTGGGACACCGAGGCCGACATGGACCTCCAGGTGCTCACTCCAGACGGCACGCTCGTGAGCCCCAAACACCCGAACGTGCATCCGCCGCCGAAGACGGGCTCCCCCGATCCGAATCTGCCGCACATCAATCGTGACTCGAACGCGGGTTGCGTGATCGACGGATGGCGCAGCGAAAGTCTGATCTGGCCGAGCGTGCCGAGCGATCAGGGGCAGACCGAATATCCGTCGGGCGACTATCTCATCTACGCCAATCTGTTCGATCCGTGCGGACAGCAGGCCGTGCATTTCCACGTGATCGTGACCACGGCGGCGGCGCCGAGCGACGACGGAGCGGGCGGCGCGGGCGGCGACGACACGCTCGTCGAACGGACGATGCTCGACAAGTCGGGCGAAGTCATCGCGATTCAAGCGAACCCCACGAGCAACGTCGGCCTGTACGTCAGCGACTACGAGTTCCAATAGCAGGGAGACCGGAAGATGATTGTCGAGAAACTCCTCAAGGTAGCGCTGCTCGGCGCGAGCTGGGTCATGTACCTCATGATTTTCCTCAGCGTCATTTCGATCGGTCAAATGGTCGAGCGCTGGCTCTTCTACTTCAAGCACAACGTGAACGCGGACGATCTCGAAGAGCAGCTGATGCGGCTCCTCGAGAACGGCGAGCGCGACGGCGCGGAAAAGCTGCTCGATGACGCGAAGACGCGCTCGTTCGAGGCCGAAGCGATCGGCCCAGCGCTCCGCTACCTCGACGCGGGGCCCGAAGCGTTCACGGACTGCGTGGAGGCGGAGTTCGTGAAGATTCGCCAGGACTGCGAGCGCGGCATGAACCTGCTCGCGACGCTCGGAAACAACGCGCCGTTCATCGGGCTCATGGGCACCGTCATCGGCGTCATCATCTCGTTCCAGAAGCTCGGGCAGAGCCAGGGCGCGAACTCGATGAGCTCGGTCATGGGCGGCATCGCCGAAGCGCTCGTGTCCACCGGCGTCGGCTTGTTCCTCGCGCTTCCGGCCGTCGTCGCCTACAACATCCTGTCGAAGAAGGTGGAGACGATCGACGGGAACATCCAGTCGATCACCAAGCACGTCACCGCCTTCATGAAAGCCCGGCGCGCCACGGAAAACACGTCCGTGCACTCGGTGCTGGGGCGCGCGAGCTGAGGAGCGGCGCCATGGCCGGAACGAATTCGAGAAAAGGCAAGGGCGGCCCGATCATGGGCATCAACATCACGCCGATGGTCGACGTGATGCTCGTGCTGCTCGTGATCATGATGGTGTCGGCCGTCTACATCGTCTCGCAGACGCTGAAGGTGACGCTGCCGAAGACGGCGAACTCGGACGCTCCCGCCGAATCGCCGTTCGCGGTCACGATCACGAAAGAAGGTCGCTACCTCTACGATCAGAAGCCGATCGACGAGCCCGGCCTGATCCAGAAACTCCACGCCGCGAAGCTCCAGAAGAAGGACCCGAGTCTCGTCGTGACGGCCGACAAGGAGTCTTATCACGGCGACGTCGTGCACGTGATTGACCTCGCGAAGAGCGAAGGCATCACGAAATTCGCGATCAACGTCGAACGCGAGAACTAGACGACACCACCGAGGCACGACGCATGGCACGCCGCAGCAACAAGAGCTCGAAGGTCTACGCGATCAGCATCGGCGTACACCTCGTGATCGGCCTGGCCATCGCCTTCATCCCCAAGGACAAACTCAAGGAGATCATCGCGATCTCGATGGGCGAGAGCAACAAGCCGAAACCCCCGCCGCCCAAGCGCGAGGACAGACCGCACGAAACGAAAACCCGCGTCGCCGCCGCACACGTCGGCGCTTCGCACAGCACGAGCACGATCGCCGCAGCCGCCGCCGCGGCCCCCGTCTTCACGGACATCGGCATTTCGATGGACGCGAACGGCAGCGAGGGCGTCGCCGTCGCGACCGCGCCCAAGGCGCCGCCGCCGCCGAAAATGCTCGCCATCGAGCCGGCCAAGCCGAAGGTGCTCGCGGCGCGCACCACGGGCGACTGCGACGAACCGCTCGTCAAGGCGCGCCCCGAGCGCGTGGTGCGCCCGGAGTTCACCACCGAGGCGCGCACCGCCGGCGTCGACGGCGTGGTCATGATCGACCTCGAGATCGACGACCGCGGCGACGTGATCTCGGCCAAGGTGCGCAAGGGCTTGGGCCACGGCCTCGACGAGTCCTCACTCGAGGCCGCGAAGAAGACGCACTTCATCCCGGCCACACGCTGCGGAAAGCCCGTCGCGGCTCCGCTCGTCATCAAGATGCGCTTCTCGCTTGCTTCATGAAAACCGAGAACGTCAACGTGAGCACCGGCGCCGGGCGATGAACCGCGCTCGACTGGGATTGCTCCTCGCGGCATTGCTCGCGACGCCGACTCTCGCTCGCGCGCAGGCTCGAACGAAGGCGGCCGCCGGCGGCCAAGCGCACGGCGTGGTCACGAAACCGCCGCAAGTAGCGCACTTCGTCGCGCCGACGGTGCCGGACGACGTGAAGCTCGACCAGACCGCCACGGTCGAGCTCGAGATCGCGATCGGCGTCGACGGCAAAGTGAGCGAAGCGAACGTGCTCACCGGCTCGGGCATTCCCGAGCTCGACGACGCCGCGAAAGCCGCCGCGCTCGCGCTCGAGTTCGAGCCGGCGGAGATCGACGGCGTCCCCGCGCCGGTGCGCATCAAATACAAGTACGAGATTCAGCCTCCCGCGCCGACCCAAACCGTGCCGGACACCGCGGCGTTCACGGGCACCGTGACCGACCAGAAGACGAAGGCGCCGCTCGCCGGCGTGAAGATCGAGCTCGACACCGGACAGAGCGCGATCACCGACGACGCCGGCCATTTCGCCATCGACGGCGTGACGCCTGGGACGCACGGCGTCACCCTGTCGGGCCCGACGTTCACGCCGATCGGCACGGAGGAGACGCTCGAGGCCGGCAGGCGCTACGAAGCGAGCTACGAAGTGCAGGTCGCTGCCGCGGCCGTGCCCGACGAAGAGCGCGCCGACTTCGAGGTCGTCATCGTCGCGACGAAGCTCGGCAGCAAGATCACGTCGACGGAAGTGACCGCCGAGCAGGGCGCGCGCGTCGCGGGGACCGGCGGGGACGTCGCCAAAGTCGTCGAAAACCTGCCGGGCGTCGCCCGCTCGACGGTCGGCTCCGGCGCCATCGTGGTGTGGGGCGCGGGCGCGCAAGACACGCGTGTCTACGTGGACGGCGTGCACATTCCGGTGCTCTATCACGAGGGCGGTTATCGCTCGGTGATTCACTCCGACTTGGTGCGAAGCGTCGAGCTCCAGCCGGGCGGCTACGGCGCGAGTTACGGCCGCGGCCTCGGCGGCCTCATCACGGTCGGGCTGAAGCCGCTCGAGGAGCCCGGTTATCACGGCAGCGTTCAAGTGGACGCCATCGACTCGTCGGCGAGCCTGCGCGGCTCACTCAACGACAAGTTTCACTTCGGCGTCGCGGCGCGGAAAAGCTACCTCGACTGGGTGCTCGCCCGCGTCACGAGCGAAGACGTGGGGGATTTCGTGCCGATCCCGAAGTACTGGGACGCGCAGGCGCGCGTCTCGTACACGCCCGACGAAGACACGTCGCTCGAGCTCGGCACGCTGTTTTCCTACGACACCATCGATCACAATCTCGGCTCGAGCGACCCCGCCGACATCAAGCGCGAAGCGAAAATGACGCGCTTTTCGCGCTATTACCTCCACTACGTGAAAAAGCAGGGCGGGGACACGACTTCAATCGTGCCTTACGTCGGTTTCGACGAAACGCGCGTGCGCGACATCTTCGGCACGGTGCCGGCAGAGCTCGACAACCGCACCACGGTGTATGGTCTTCGAGCGAGCTACACGACCAATCCCGTCCCGTGGATCGCGTTCAGCGCGGGGATCGATCTGGAAGCGGCCGTGAGCTCGCTCACGCGCAACGGCTCGGTCACGACGCCGCCGCGCGAGGGCGATCTTCACGTGTTCGGCCAGCTGCCGCAAGACCAGGACAACTTCGACAACTGGAAGACCACGACGGCGGGGCTCGCTCCCTACGCCGAAGCCGATTTCTCGCTGTTCGACGACAAGCTCCATTTGATCCCGGGACTTCGCATCGAACCCCAAGTGGTGCGCGTGAGTCGCCTGGCTCCGCCCGAGAGCGACTCGCCGCCGGTCGGCTTCGAGCGCGAGGACACCGAAGTCGATCCGCGCTTCGCCGTGCGCTGGAACGTGTCGAAGCGCGTCATGGCGAAAGCCGCCGTGGGCATCTACCATCAGCCGCCCTTCGCCGAAGATCTCAGCTCCGTCTTCGGCAATCCGAAGCTCGGGCCCGCGAACGCGCGTCAATTCCTGGTCGGCGCCGGCTACAAGCTGTCGAAGCCGCTCTCCTTCGAGGTCACGAGCTTCTACTCGAATTCGTCGGATCTCGCGTACCGGAGTCCGCTCCCGACGCCGCTCCGTTCGCAAGCGCTCCTGCAGGGCGGCGACGGGCGCGCCTACGGCACGCAGTTCCTCTTGCGTCACGATCTCGTCGATCGCTTCTTCGGCTGGGTCAGCTTGAGCATCATTCGTTCCGAGCGACGCGACGGCCCGACCGCGAATTGGCGCCTGTTCGATTTCGACCAGACCTTCGTGTTCACGGTCGTCGGCTCGTACGATCTCGGAGCGGGCTTCGACGTCGGCTCGCGCTTCCGTTACTCGTCGGGCTACCCGCGCACGCCCGTCGTCGGCGCCGACGTCGATGAGCGCGTGGACGGCTATTTCCCGCGGTTCGGCGCGCAAAATTCGATCCGCATCCCCTCCTTCTACGCGCTCGACGTGCGCGGGGCGAAGCACTTCAAGTTCGGAGAGCAACTCGCCCTCGAGCTCTACCTCGACGTTCAGAACGTGACGAATCACAAGAACGACGAGGAGATCGTCTATAACTACGACTACACCAAGCGCTCGTACATCACGGGCATGCCGATTCTCCCCGTGGTCGGAGGGAAGCTGTCATGGTGAATGCACTCCTGCGCGGAGCCGTCGTGGCGGCCGTCGGCTTGGTCGCCGGCTGCAAACCGGACATCGCGGGGGCGCCCTCGATCATCGACGGACCGCGCATCCTCGCGATCAAGAGTGAGCCCGCGGAGGCCGCGCCGAAAGCCAACCCCACGCCCACCATCACGTGGTCGACGCTGTTCGTGGGTCCCGACGGAAACCTGGATCCGAGCCGGCTCGACTGGGCGCTCTGCATGGCGCGCAAGCCCCTCGCGACGGCAGGCGAGATTGCGCCCGAGTGCCTCGCGCCGAGCGGCCCCGACTTGAACGACCTCGGCGCGGGCGACTCGGTCTCGAACCTGTTGCCCGACAGCGGTTGCAACCTGTTCGGACCGAACCCGCCCGTTCCGATGCCCGGTGAGCCCGCGCCGCGGCCGACCGACCCCGACTCGACCGGCGGCTTCTACCAGCCGCTCCGCATCGCGGACGACGAGCCCGACGGCTACGAGTACGCCGTCGGGCTCACGCGGATCTCGTGCGGCCTCGCGCGGGTGAGCCCCGATCAAGCGGCCGACTACCAGCAGCGCTACCGCCCGAACCAGAACCCGTCGTTGTCGAACGTCGTCGTCGATCCCGACCAGAGCGCCGCGCCGCTCACGAGCGACCCGAGCACCACCGCCGTCGTGAACGCCGGCAGCCAAGTCACCCTGCGCGCGACCTGGCCCGACTGCCCGCTCGAACCGACGTGCGGCGACGGCATCTGCGGCGCGAACGAAGACAAGAACGACTGCCCCGCGGATTGCACGGACCCGCACGGCTGCGCCGGCTCCGAACCGTACGTTTACTTCGACTTGAATCAGCGGGCGGTGGTCGACCGCCGCGAGGGCATGCGCGTCTCGTGGTATTCGGCCGGCGGCTCGTTCGAGCACGATCGCACGGGTCAGCCGGAAGCCGACGCCGCAACGTCCTACACGGACAACGTTTGGACCGCGCCGAACACGCCGGGTGACGTGTACCTCTGGGCCGTCTTGCGCGACGATCGCGGCGGCGTGGACTGGGGGTCCTTCGTCGTGCACGTCGAATAGCGCGCCGCAGTCCGGCGCGGGCGCTCGGTCTTTACATCGCTCGGGCGATCCCACATGGTCGCGCCATGACCGCCCGCCGGCTGGGAATCGTGCTGCTCACGCTCGTTTTCGGCGCGCTCGGGTGCGGGCACTCCGAGAAAGAGTGGCAGGCCGAGCTCGCGAAATACAATCAGCTCCTCGCGATGCACGAGGCCGCGGTCAACCAAGCCGAGGCGACGCGCGCGGAGCTCGAGCGGGCCATCGGGCAGGAAGACACGCTCAAGCACGAGCTCGAGAAAATGGGCGTGAATCTCGAGTCTTTGAACGAGCAACTGCAGGAGACGGGCACGCAGAAGGAACAGCTTTCGAAGAGCGTGCTCGACATGCAGCGCGCGCTCGACGAGTACAAGACGCGCGCCGCGCAGCTCGAACGCATCAAGGAGCGCTTCGAGGCGTTGCGCGACAAGCTGAAGAAGCTCACCGAGCTCGGGCTCAAGGTCGAGATCCGACGCAATCGCATGGTGATCCGCCTGCCGGGCGACGTGCTCTTCAATTCCGGCCAAGACAAGCTCCGACCCGAAGGCATCAAGGTGCTCGACGCCGTCGCCGAAGTGATCCGGAAGGATCCCCAACTCTCCGCCCGCTACTTCCAGATCGCTGGCCACACCGACAACAAGCCGCTCCAGGGCGGACGCTTCGGCGACAACTGGGGCCTCTCGCTCATGCGGGCGCGCCAGGTGCTCCTCTATCTCATCGCCCCGGTGGACCCGAAGAAGGGAACCGGCGGCGGCCTCGATCCGAACAAGCTCCACGCCGCCGGGTACGGGGAGACGGACCCGGTCGCGAAGAACGACACGGACGACGGCCGCCAGCAAAACCGGCGGGTCGAGCTCGTGCTCCTGCCGGACGTCGAGGAAATGCTCGACTTGCGGTCGCTTTTATAGAGCCTGACGGATGGGCAACGTCCGTTCAGCATCGCTCGCGCGAAACCCCGACCGAGAGCCCGGCGTAGTTAGGCCGTGGCTGTCTGCCTGGCTGGCGTAGCGCTCGTGACCGGTCTAGGGTCGCCCCGGGTGGACACTCGGGCTGCTTCGCCGTCCGTCGAACAGCTGATGGAGGCGTACGTCGGCGGCAGCGCGGAGGCGTTCAGCGACCTTTATCGCCGCGTCTCCCCGAGCGTCATGGGTTACCTGCTCAGACTGACCCGCAGTCGGGTGAGGGCGGAGGACCTACTTCAGATTACCTTTTCGAAGGTGCATCGGGCCCGGGAGAGCTACCTGAAGGGTGCTCCCGTATTACCCTGGGTGCTTGCCATCGCGCGTCGCTCTTTTCTCGACGAGCGGCGTGCGGCAAAGTCGCGCACCGAGGATCTTTCACCCGATGGCACGCTCCCCGAGCCGCCCCCGACGTACGAGGGGACGCCCAACGACGTGTCGGTCGCCCTCGAACGCGCCCTCGACGCGCTCCCCGAGGCCTACCGCGAGGCGATTCAGCTGACGAAGATTTCCGGCCTCAGCATCGCGGAAGCGGCGTCCGTGCTCGGCGCCACCGAGACAGCGGTGAAGCTTCGGGTCCATCGCGGCTACAACTTGCTCCGTAAGGAGCTCGAGCGGTTCGCGAGGCCTTCGTGAGCGACCGCGACCCGCTGGACGACCTACCGTGGCCGAAGCCGGTCGCACCGAGCGATTCGGTCAGTCAGAAAATCAAACAAGGTTGTACCAAGGGCCTCGATTCACGCGCCTGCCGGAGCGCGCGGCGGCGTGCGGCGCTCTCCATGTTGTTCCCCACGGTGACCGTGGGGTTGTTCGCGTGGCGTGCGATCGCTCGCGGGACGTCCGAAGGCGTGGTTCGCGCGGGCCTGTACGGCGCGCTCGCCTGGTCGATCGTCCTCTCCTTCACGCTCTTGATCGGCCTCGCGAGCCCGCCCGGGCGCCGGCCGCGCGTGGCGCTGCGCGTCGGCATCGCGGCGTTCGTTCCGCTGATTTTCCTCCTGTATTTGCGCAACACCGCTTGGGGGATCGAATCGTTCAGCGACTTCTCCCAGGGGGCGCACGCGGCGCATGCCGTGCGCTGCGGCGTCATCTGTTTCGTGGTGGGGGCAATCATGTCCGGCGGCGTGATGTTGCTCTGGCGGCGGAGCGATCCGCTCACGCCCGGCATCTCCGGCGCGTTCCTCGGACTCGTCGGCGGGATGGGCAGCGCACTCGGCATGGGCATCGCGTGCCCGAGCCACGAGGGCTGGCATGTCTGCGTCTCGCATGGAGTCGTCGTCGCGTCGCTGGTCGTGCT
>Ga0335083_10000428_pt1 | contig 64968 bp, 99 predicted proteins | sample Lox_Sample_42_FD_206716 | JGI IMG/M metagenome (GOLD analysis project Ga0335083, IMG submission 206716) | Soil microbial communities from Loxahatchee National Wildlife Refuge, Florida, United States - Lox_Sample_4.2 | ecosystem: Environmental > Terrestrial > Soil > Wetlands | place: USA...
TTCAACAAGTGTCTTGAGTTCATTTCCCGATACAATCCCAAAATCATATTCCATCTTGCCGCACAGCCCATCGTGGAGACTGCTACACGGCATCCCTTTGACACCTTTGAGGTCAATGTGCGGGGAGCCTACAACCTTCTGGAGGCAATTCGTCAGGCTGGAAAGCCATCTGCAATCGTGTGGATGAGTACCGACAAGGTGTACGGTGAGAACGAGATGGCGGTAGAAGATGACCCCCTGAACGGGGTTGAGCATCCCTACAATGCCAGCAAGGTCTGTGGAGATGTGCTTGCACAGACATATGCCAAGTCTTTTGGGATTCCCATCATGATTGTCCGGTCTGGTAACATCTACGGTGAGGCAGATTTCCATTGGGAACGGATTGTGCCTGGACTTATCCGGAACTTGTTTCATGGCAAGGCTCTCACACTTCGTAGCGATGGAACTCTAAAACGGGACTACATCTATGTTGAAGATGTTGTGGATGCTCTGATGCAAGCCGCATCGGAGACTGCAAAGGGAAATCTAGGCAACGGACAGGCCATCAACCTAGGGTCTACCAAGAGTTACACAGTTCTTGAAGTCGTGGATGAACTACTTGGCATCTCTGGACACACAGACTTGGCTCCTGTCATTGCCAACCGTGTGCATGACGAGTTGAAATCCGAGCATATGAATTGGGAATTTGCAGGAAAGACTTTGGACTGGAATCCCAAGATGTCCCTGCATGATGGCTTGGAAAAGACTTGGCGATGGTACAAATGGTGGTTCCACAGCCAAGGATTTGAGGAGCAATAGGATGGATGAGATATTCTATATCTATCTAGTGACCTCCGACCACAGATTTTTTGAGTTATATTTTGAGGACAGGACGGACGCAGAGGATTGGGTAAAAAGAAACTCAACTACTGCTAGTGGACTTAAAATATACTCAATCCCTGTCATAAAGCATAAGGTGTAAAATGGAAGAAGAAAAAATAATCAATGGTGTTCATATTTACTATCTGAACCAGATTCCAGATGAGCGTGGGATAGTCAAGCACTTTGTAACCGAAAGTGGTGATGTTCACTTCGGAGAAGTGTATTTTTCTACGGTCTATCCCAATGTCGTGAAGGGGTGGCATGGCTATCAAACCAAGGTCTTGAACTACTGCGTTCCCATCGGCATGGTTCATCTGGTCTTGTGGGACATGCGGAAGGACTCACCAACCTACAATCTTGTCAATGAGTTCTACATCGGTGAGCAGAACTATTTCCGCATTGTCATTCCTGCGGGAGTGATGAACTCCTTCAAGGGAATTGCATCACCAATATCGTTGGTGGCAATTCTCGCATCCGAGAAGTTCGATGAAAGACGGACAATCCGTATGCCAATCCATGACCAACGGATTCCATATGAATGGAAATAATATGAATACTCTTACAGAGAAACGAGCAGAATTTGTATATAATGCGGCACGATTGGCGGCAATAGCGTCTGATGCTCCAATTGTTCCGGCATTGTGGGATGAACGGGAACAGCCATTCAAAGAACAATTTTGTAAAGTAATTGAGCGTCAATGTAGTGACCAACGTTCTAAATCTCCAGAGGAATTGCATGGCAGTTGGATGCAGTCTTACTATTCGATGGGATGGATGTATGGAGATGCCTATGACAGAATTGCGAAAACTCATCCGGACTTGGTTCCTTACTCTCAATTAAATAAACTTGAACAAGATAAGGATGCGGTGTTTGTTGCTTTATGTGAAATTGCAAGACAATGGATTTTGGAATGAATGAACTAATCATTGGCTCACAGGGGCTTATCGGCTCCGCACTAAAGAAACTTCTCCCCGATGCAATCGAGGGAGTTCAGCAGGAAGCACAGAACAAGAAGCAGGTTTACATTGACATCACCAAGTATGAGACGATGTTCAAGGTGTTTTCCAACTTCCGACCTGTCATCGTCTACCTTCCCGCCGCAATTACCAATGTGGATAAGTGTGAGGACACATCCACCGACATCGTGAACATTCACGGTGCTACAATGGTCTTGAGATTATGCGAGCAATTTGAGAGTAAACTAGTATATTTCTCGTCATCTTATGTCTTTGATGGGGACAGCCAGTATCCATATGATACGACCCAAGACACCAATCCCATCAACAACTATGGATTGCAAAAGACCACGATGGAAAACCTAATCCTGCAATCCGAGTGCAAATATGTCATTGTCAGGACGGTTGGGGTCTTTGGAACAGAGAGACGGAAGAAGAACTTTGCCAAGGCCGTAGTCTCCACCATCTTCTCCGGAAAGCAGATTTACGTTCCAAACGACCAGTATATGAATCCGGTCAATTCCTACGACTTGGCGAATGTGACAATCCGGCTGGCTCACAGGCATGAAGGTCTGTTCCATGTAGCCGGAGATACCTGTCTGACCAAGGCAGAGTTCGCACAGAGAATTGCAAAGTATTTTGATTTGGAGAGTATGGTAGTTCCCACACCGTCCTCCGAGATGAAGCAGAGGGCCAAGCGTCCCAAGATGGGCTGTCTGGACTGCTACGGTCTGGAGGAGATTGGTCTGCATGTTCCATCATTGAGTGGGGGACTGCTACACTTCTTAGAGTCCGAATACAACGGCTAGGAGAGCATATGAGCAAAACGAAATTTCAACCCTTGGGCAATCTTGTCTTGGTTCTTCCGACTGCGAGGAAGGAAACCACTGAGCATGGCCTTTACATTCCTGAAACTGCCGCAGACAGGCCAAATCAGGGAACCATCGTTGCGGCTGGAGAAGGTGTCCGTAGCGACAAGGGCGAACTCTATCCGATGAAGGTCAAGGTCGGGGATACGGTCATCTTTCCCAGGTTTGCCGGAACGGAGTTGATGCTGGACAAAACGAAGTATCTTGTGCTACGGGAAACCGACATCTTTGGTATTGTGAGTGAGTAGAGAAACTCTACTAAGACAAACTAAAAAGTTTGTTGATTCACAACCACATAAGAAGTTCGTTGCAGGTCAGACATATATTCCTCCATCCGGCAAGATGATTGATGGTGACGATGTTGCATCCCTGATGGATGCGGCCCTAGACCAACACTACACGGAGGGCAGGTTTGCAAAACTATTTGAACGGAACTTGGTGCAGTATTACAAGAATACAGTTCGGAACGTCACCTTATCTAACAGTGGTTCAAGTGCCAACCTTCTTGCCGTCACAACTATCACTGATGGAGTCTTTGGAAGCAGACAGGCAAATGAGGGAGATGAGATTATCACAGTGGCGGCAGGATTTCCGACAACCCTCAACCCCATCCTACAGAACAGATTAGTTCCTGTTTTCGTGGATGTGGACATAGATACTCTCGTTCCAGACCCCGAAGTTATTGAGAACGCCATTGTACAGGGCAAGACCAAGGGCATTGTCCTTGCTCATCCTTTGGGCAACCTGTTCGATGCCGACATGATGCGGGAAATCTGTGACGAATATGGAATTTGGCTCATTGAAGATTCCTGTGATGCTCTTGGTGGAACCTTGTATGGAAAGTTGGCGGGGTCTTTTGGAGACATCTCAACCTTGTCTTTCTATCCTGCTCACATGATTTCGTCTGGTGAGGGCGGAGCCTGTATGACCAAATCCCCGATGGTCAAGAAGGTTCTGGAGAGTTATCGGGATTGGGGCAGGGATTGTTGGTGTGAGCCTGGAGATGAGAATACCTGTGGCAAGAGGTTCAAGTGGCAACTTGGAGACTTGCCGGATGGCTATGACCACAAGTATATTTATTCCAGAATAGGGTATAATCTGAAAAGCACAGACCTGCAAGCATCCCTTCTGGTGAGCCAACTGGAAAAACTGGATGGGTTTGTGGCAAAGCGAAGGCACAACTGGCAAGCCTTACATGACGGTCTGGAGAAGTATCACAGATATTTCCGCTTCCAGAAACCGACCAAAGGTGCGGAGCCTTCATGGTTCGGATTTGCCATCACGGTCAAGGAGACTGCGCCGTTCTCCCGCAAGGAGTTTGTGGAATATTTGGAGAGCAAGAAGATTGGAACTCGTCTGCTGTTCGGCGGCAATCTTCTTCGGCAACCTGCCTATCTGGATATTCCCAAGAAGGTCTTTGGTGGGCAGTTGGTGAATACCGACATCATCATGCGGGACACACTCTGGATTGGATGCTGGCCTGGAATCAACGATGCTCATTTGGACTACATGATAAGCACGATTATCAAGTTCGTGGAGGAGAAATCATGAGAGATTACACGCACATAGATTACTATTTAGATTCATTACTCGGTGACATATATCCACAGCCACAAGACCCTGGACATACGGCCTTGGCACAAGAAGCAATTGACCTGTACTGTTCCAGACTGGCCGATTGCCACAGCGTTCTAGATGTGGGATGTGGAGAAGGATTCTGCCAGCCCATGTTCGAGAAATTTGGAATAAAATATACTGGCGTGACCTTGGGCAAGGACTATCTTGAATCAGTCAATCAGGGCAGAAATGTCAAGAAGATGGATTTCAGTTTCTTGGATTTTCCGGATGAAAGTTTCGATTTGACATTCTCCAGACACTCTCTGGAGCACTCTCCCATGCCAATTTTGACCTTGATGGAGTGGCACAGAGTCACAAGGAACTGGCTGTTTCTGGTCGTTCCCGCACCGGAACATTATACCTTTGAAGGTGTGAATCACTATTCTGTAATGAACATGGAACAAATCAAGGCTATTCTGCCTAGGGCTGGATGGAATATTATGTGGTTTGACATCAAGGATATTGTGATTCCGTCTGATGGCGGTCAGCCTCCTAGAACTGTTCCACAGGAATATTGGGCATTTTGTGAGAAGGTCAGGAAGAAATGAAATGCACCTGCGATAAATTCCAAAAGGGCATGGAAGCACTTGGGGCTATGGCGATGGTGTCCCACATGCATGGACTTCCCTATCGTGGAGAGCCGTTCAAGTTCTGTCCTTGGTGTGGCGGAGATGTCGAGCCTGTCCATTTCACTGTCACTCAAGAGGCTCTGACCCGCATCGCCGGACTTTCCAAATCAGACAACATGCAGTTTCCGAGGTAAGAATGAAAGTATACTATCAAGGCATCATGGACTACTTGGACAAAGAGATACGGTCTGTATCAACACATGACATATCTTTGGGGGATGACAGCGAAAGTTATAAATTGAGAGGCCACAAACTCTCGGTTTTGCAGGATGTTCGAGACAATATCAACCGCATCATCAGGGAAGAACATCAAAAGATGATGGAAGAACAAAAACAACAAGAAAAACTAACGGACGAATAATATGGGCAGGAAGATAGACATTATAGCCAATGATGGCAGTCCTCTAGGAGTAACTGAAAAGTCGCTCTCTGGAGAAGATGGTCGCCTTGGAGTTGGCGGGGCGGAACTGGCCCTGCTGACTCTCTGTCGTGCTTGGACGATGTACGGGAACGATGTCACTCTCTACAACAATCCTAACGAGGGTGGAGCGTCCATGTTCAAGCAAAAGACCTTGGCAGAGTTCAATCCTGCCGAGCCGAGGGACATCCTTATCATATTCCGTTCCCCCAATGAACGGATTGTCAATGCTGTTGGAAAGAAAGTGTGGTTCTCCTGTGACCAATATACAATCGGAGATTTCAGAGCCTATGCTCCAAGAGTAGATAAGATTGTCTGCATCTCCAAGTTTCACCAGAACTACTTCAACAGCATGTACGGGATTACAAACACGACAGTCATTGACCTGCCTGTACGGACTTGGGAATATCCATCCAAACTTGCTCCCAAGGTTCCTCATAGATGTATCTTTACCTCCATTCCAGACCGAGGATTAGTGCCACTTCAAGCGGCATGGGCAAAGATAAATGCGGAAATTCCCGATGCGTCTCTGGTCATCACATCGGATTGGAGGCTCTGGAGCGCAGATGCCGACCCGAACTTGACACAGGCTTACCGTCTTGCCTTTGCTAGAAATACCCAAGTAACCTACATGGGTGCGGTCAAACGGGCAGACCTAATCAAAGTTCAGGTGGATGCAGAACTGCATCTCTACCCATGCATCTATGATGAACTGTTCTGTATCGCTGTGGCGGAAAGTCAAGTTGCAGGAACACTTCCTATCACATCCATGTTCGGCTCCCTGCCAACAACCAACATGGTCAGGCCCATTGCAGGAAATCCGCACACTCCGGAGTGGATTGACTTGTTTGTGAGAAACGCTGTAGAACTCATGACCGACCCCAAGTTGAAAGAAAAACAGGAACACACTATGGAAGTGGCAAGGAAGCGGTTCTCAGTTGAAACCATTCTGCCACAGTGGGAGGAAGTGTTCGATGGGTAAGAAAATCATATATATCAGTGATTTCGATTGGACAGGCTCAGGATATGCAACCCTGTCCATTCCTCTGCTCAAAGGTCTTGCAGGTCTTGGGCATGAAATCAAGGCAATCGGAATTGGCTATCAAGGCCAAGAACATGACTATCCATTCTCTATCATTCCCACTCAGAATGTGCAGGATGGAGTGGCACTTGCCGGAAACCTGAATGTGCTTTGGAAGCCTGACCTGTTCATTGTGGCTCTAGACATCCCACTCCAGAACTTCTTCCAGAGCAACCTGAAACCATACAACCGTAAGTACATTGGCATTACACCTCTGGAAAATGGCCCACTCACAATGTCTTGGTCTGTTATCCTGATGGGCATGGACGGAGTGTTCCTGATTTCAGAGTTGGGCAAGCAGGAAGCAATCAAGGCCGGAGTTGTCAAGGCAGAGCATTTGCAGATTGGAATTGATTTGCAACAATGGCGTACTCCTACGTCTGATGAACGTAGTACTCTACGCAAGGGACTTGGGATTGCCGAGAATGAATTTGTAGTTCTGACGGTGGCCGACAACCAGGAGCGCAAGAACCTGTCTGCTGGAATTGAAGCAATCGCCAAGACCAAGGAACTAATCAATCGTCCCATTAAGTACATCCTTGTCACCAGAAAAGACAGTCCATTTGGTTGGAAGTTCCCTGACCTGCCAGCCTACTTTGGAGTTCATAAGGAAGTTCAGGTCTTTGAGCGTGGGCTTCCCTTGAAGGACTTATGGGGGCTGTATGCAGTTGCCGATGTCTACCTGCAACCTAGCAAGGCGGAAGGCTTGGGGCTTCCTGTCATGGATGCGATGGCCTGTGGAGTTCCTGTAGTGGCTACGGACACCGGAGCCTTGCATGAATTATTGCAGGATAGACGAGGATACCTAGTCCCATCGGCGTTCTCGTTCATAGATGTTTGGGGCAATAGCCGGAGGGACATGGTAGATGTACAATTATGTGCCGCTACGTTGCGGGGCATTGCAGATAATGTCTATCCGGATGCAGAAGTAAAAAATGCTCTAGATTATATCCACACAAGAACTTGGGACATCGCTGTAAATCAGGTGGATAAGAAGATTGAGGAATTATTCGATGAGCAAACGAAGCCGACACAGTAATCAGAAGTCCGAAACCCTGTCAAACCTTCCTGCCATCATGGATGTGGTAGTCACAACTGCTGGCAGATTTGACCTGCTGGAGAAGTGTCTGGATGCAGTTTACCGTGAGTCCTTGAAGTCTCCTGTCAATCTCATCCTGATTGACAATGGCAGTAATCCAGAGGAACGGATAAACAATCAGCACCTATTTGAATGGCGGCAGAAAGAGAACCGCATTGTGGAGTTCAAGACCAAGCGTCTGGTTCAGAATGTGGGATTTCCGAAGGCCGCACATGAAGGCGCAAGGATGGGCCATGCCCCACTCATCATGTTCCTGAGCGATGATGTGGAACTGCATGAGGATGCGATTGACAAGGTTCTCCGCAGGATGGACGACCCAAGCATCGGGATTGTGGGCATCAAACTCATCTTCCCGCCCACATCCTCATCGCCCATGCGTCCGGCTGGAAAGGTTCAGCATGTTGGCATGGCACTCAACATTCGTGGGGAACCTATTCATCCTCTCATCGGCTGGAGTCCTGACAACCCAAAAACCTGCATTTCCAGAGATGTATGGGCGGTCACAGGGGCTTGCCTGACCATTCGCAGGTCACTGTATGAGAAGGTCGGGGGCTTCAATCCCATGTATGGCCGAGGAACCTTTGAGGACATGGACTTGAATATGTCTGTGCGCCAACTCGGAAGCAGGATTTTCGTGGATACTTCCGCAACCGCCTATCATTATGTGGGTGCAACCGCAGAGAAGCGGCAGGAAGCCTTTCCAATCCCCTACAATCTGAACATTTTCAGAACCAAGTGGATGGAAAGTGGCCTGATTTCATACGGCAGGGACAATCAGCAGGGTGAAAAACTCAGTGAAATAGACTTCTGGTAAGTCGTGGTTGGTCAGATGGGGGAAGTAAGGTAGAATTAAGTTATGCTAATCTATCCTTTTTCAAGTCCAATCATTATGACGGATGCGATATTTGCTAGATTTGGAGGAGGCCAGTACACTGGCTCCTTCCTGTCTCAGCAGTTGCAGGACGCATATTTGGTTGCGGAAACACAGGCCACAGCGTATGTTGGAGCGCCTCTCTTGCCCATCGTGGTCACAGGGACGTTCAACTATGAAAATCAGCCAAGGATTGCTACTGACTACGGTTATGTGAGTTCCATTTTAGCGGTGTATGTTATTAGTCAGAATTTCCTGAGCGCATCATGTGACTTACTGTCAAATCCTGGCTGTGCCTTTATATCAAGCGATACCTTTGGATATGTGGATGTGCAACAGTTATTGCCAACCGCATCCTTGGTGTCCTACTACAACATTCCGTATCCTTCGTTCCCTCCAGTGTTCCCGTTCATGGCGAACTATATGATACCTTATCAGTTCCAGATTGCCTACCAATGTGGGCTTCCTACGGGAACGGCAAATCATCCGAACTTCCTGAGAGCCTTGGCAATCTTGGCTCAAATCTATCTGGATGACATGCAACCTGGACAGGTCGGGATGAACGAGGGCAATTCGGATGTGGCAATTCAGGACTTCAAGTCCATTGATTATCAAGAGACTAGAGCAAAGACAGCACTTCATCGTACAAACTTGGGTCAGTCTCCTAAAGCCAATCGTGCCGCCATGTTGATTGATTCTGTTGTGACAAAGGCACGAAGGGCATTACAATTATAGAGAGGTAACTATGTTTGGTGATTTCAGAGGAAACGAAATTGTACCTGATGTTTCTCTTACAGGCTCACTCTACAATCTTCCTGCTATAGCGGCAAAGGACGACAATGTTGCTTGGGCATCTGCATGGGGAGTGACCGGCTCGTTTATTGGTCTGCCATCCGGAGTATACACAGCAGTAACTGATACACCTCCTGCTGGAATGAGAATTGTCATTACGGACATCATAATTGCTAATGCAGGGGCCGGAAGTAATCTGACAGTTCAGGAGGAGACTACTGGATTTCCACTTCAATTCTTTATCCTCCCTGGCACGCAGACTTGGGCATTTTATCCTCGTTCAAAGGTCAAGACACTCACTCCTGGTAAACGAGTTCAAATAAAGGCGGGTACTGTGGGTGTAACCGTCAATATCGGATATTATTACGAGTTCTGATGGTAGCAGGATTGAATCTTGTAGGCAACATCTGGAGATTTTCAGATGTAACCGATGACGATGTGGGAGGGGCAGTTCCTACTGGAACTATCCTTTATACGAATGTCTATGGGAGAATGTCTGCCAAGAAACCCACTCAGGCACTTCTTGAGCAAGGTCTGGAAACTCCAGAAATCTTCACGGCAGTTCTGTCTCCAGGTAACTTAAGCATCCAGCACAATGACCAGTATGAGGTAACGTCCCCTCCCATATCCTCATATTACAAGAAAAGATTTGTCATCATCGGCATCCAGTATGCCAGCATGAATGATTCACGGCAGTATATGATTGTGACCCTCAGACGGTTCGAGGTTGCACATCGCAACACACTACAGTAATGGCAACTACATCTTCTCTACCGACCAACATCTATCGCAGGGCTGTGGCTTGGGCAGGTCAATTAACTTCGCTTGCCAAGAGTTATGCCCCCACACATATTAAGCCTTATATCCACAGCAAGGTTGAAGATACTGGCGATGGAGTTTACATCATACGGATTACCGCAGACCGAGGAGCCAATCCAATACAGAAATATGGCTCATTGGATGCTAGGGCGCAGGAGTATGGCTCTGGTATCAGGGCAAGGCGAGGCGGCAAGGGCATGATTGATATTGTTCCCAAAACCCAACCTAATCTTGTCTTTGCCGGAACGAATGAGTGGGAAGGTTATATCATTCGCACAAAGCATGTCAGTAGTCCTGGTATCCCTGCGGCCAATGATGGAGCAGGATATATCGCACCTGCGGTGAATGAACTTCGTGCGAGAGGGAAAGCAGAATTGCAACAGGACATCCGACAGGCAATTCTGTCTGACATTAGAAGGTCGTTTGGGAGTATCTGATAATGGGTGCGATGACTTCCTATAAAGTCCAAAGCGCATTTTTGGCATACTACAAATCACAGCCATCCATTGTCTCTTTGCTTGTTTCCGGAACTGTGCAGATTAAGGAAAGTCAATGGCAGGGTGTGGACTTCACTTATCCAGCAATCAGGGTCTATGTGGACTTGTTTCCTTCTGTAAACGGTTGTGGCCCTGATACGGCAAAGGTCTGCACAGAAATCTATTCTGAGCAGAAGTCCAGCAAGGAAGCCAAGGTTATTGCTGGAACCATCACGAACCTGATGCACAAGCATCCATTCACTTCCAATGGCTTGAAATTTTCAATGGTGCGGGTCACTCAGGAATACAAGGCGGAGCGTTCCATCTATGCTTGGATGAGCAGAATAGAGATGGAAGTTCTAGTGTCCTAGGAGGAACTATGCCCGATAATAAGCCAGTTGTGAAGGCCGAAAAACCTGTGGTTGCAAGGCCCACGACTAATGAGTATAATTATAAGAAAGTCCAATCTTTGTTTGAAGCCCGTTTGATTTATACTGGTGCGGTTACGGGCATCCGGTATGAATGGCCCACAGCAGGAACAGTTGTTTCGGTTCGGGTGGAGGACATACCCGATTTATTGGGGAAGCAAGTGGGGAAATCTGACTGCTGTGGAGGGGGAAACCCAAACGGTAACTTTGTCCTAGCCTTGTATCAAGGATGACATAAAGTCATTTAGGAGGAAATTATATGCTGACAGGAACCACGATTTTAGTTACAGGCAACCCGATTGGTAGTGTTTTCAATCAGGAAAACAACTATCTTGAAGGCTCTCCCTATATTTATTTCCAAGACAATCTTGCCAATCCCCTGAACAATCCTGATGGTGATGGCTTCTATTGGGGTCTGTCCGGCACTCCGGTCTATCCTGTTTACCTGATTGGCTGTGTGCAGAACGTCAGTCTGACTGAGAAAATCACGATGAACGATGTTCGTTGCGATACGGTTGGCGTGAAGGATACCATTCAGAAGCGGGACTATGTTGAGTTTGACCTGACGGTTCTATCACAACTTCCGATTGCCATTCTTCGGCATATGCTGAAATTGGGGTCGGCTCCGACCATCACCAGTCATGTCGAGAAGCAGGGCATCGGTCTAATCCAGAACTCTCAAAGGTACATGGTCTATGCTCCCAAGATTTACGATGATGTGAACGGCTACTGGCTGTTCTTCCAACTGCATCGTGCCAAGTTTGTGGACGCTTTCAAGTTGGACATGAAGTATGGCGCATCTTGGGAACTGAGCAAGATTGTGCTGAGGGCATATGCAGACGACACGAAGCCTACGGCTCAGAAGTTCGGAACTATCTTCCGCATTGACACTAGCCAAGTGTAAGATGTGATGACTGAAAAAGAATATAAATTCAAGGAATGGATTGAGTTAGAGGACAAGAAGGCACAAGTTATCAGGGCAGTAGAAGAAGTCAAGGAAGATTTTCCAGAAATAATCATTGACTTTCTCTCTACTGCTCTATCTTTAAGTAGAGAAGAACTACAGAAGATGCATTGGGTGGAACTGATGGGGAAGTTCGTGGAAGCCACATCCAAACTTGTTCCCAAAAGAAAAATCCCCATTGTCACCATTCCAAACAAAGAGAATATAAAGAAGGATGTTTGGGACTACGAAGGAAGGTCTTGGAACTACTATGCACATTTGCTGGCAGAGGCATACGGGTGGACAATGGAGTACATTGCCGAACTCTCTGTGGACGATGCCTTGGCTCAAATTCAGGAGATACTCACTGAACAGCAACTCCAAAGAGAGTTCACTTGGAGCATGTCGGAAGCATCCGTTATCTATGATGCCAAGTCTCAGACATCCAGACCTAATCCTTTGCCAAGGCCTTATTGGATGAACACGATGGAAATTAAGTCGGACAAGGATGTTCCAATTAAGAAGATTAAGATAGCCAAACAGTATCTTCCTGTGGGAAGCGTGGATTATGGAGCAGTCACAGAAGAATTTCGTCCCAAAGAAACTAACAATAAGTGAGATGTGGCAACTCTATAGACTGTTGAAGGATGGAGTATCCAATCCCTTGGGCAAAGACCTGTTTGATAATGTAAAGCATATATTTTCCAAGGTCAATCCTCAATACATACGCAAATCTATCAAGATTATGTATGGGGACGATGTTCATTGGGAAACATCCAACGAGGTTCTACTTCTATTTTCCGCTGGATTAATTGGATGCAAGTTCTTCGAGTTTCACAATTTCATAGGTAAATTGTAATGGCAACCAGTAGTGAAGATGTTGTTGAAACCAAAGTAATCATTGATACATCCGAGGCTCTTGCATCCTTGGATAGTCTGTCTGCCAAAGTTCAGGCAGTCCGTGACCAGATTAATTCTCTAAACGGAGAGCCAGTCATATCTCAAGACAATGTAAATACCATTGATGAAGGAACTGCGGCTATGGAGGAAGGCACAACTGCCGCAGAGGGATTTGCTGGAGGAATCAACATAGTACGAGTTGCGCTTGGTGCGGTAACTGCTATGCTGACATTCCAGGTCATCAATGCTATCACTAGCACTTTCACTAACGCTATAAAATATTCTGACGACTATTATGAGTCCTTAGTTCAAATTTCCATTGCCCAAGATGCTATGGCAAGGGGAGGAGTAAACACCTCCCAACAGCAACTTCTTGGGATTGCTCAGGACTTGGAAAAGACTTGGAAGAACATTTCTGATGTGGATATGGTCAATGCAGTCGCTCAATCAGCATTGCTGACCACACAGTATGGATTTAGTAATGACCAAGTAAAAGAGTTTGCCAATCTAGCGGCGGAGGGATTTTCCAGTGGCAGAGTGAAAGACATGAACACCGCCATTGATGACCTGCTGAAAACCCTTGCAGGGCCGACCACCGCAAAATGGGCCGCAGATGTTGGGCTGGCCTATACTGCCGTAGAACAGAAGGCAATGGCCGCAAAGTTAGGCATCCAAGAGGTCAATGGAGCATTTACTGACCAACAGAAGGCGGTCATTGCCATTGCTCTAGATATGCAGAATTGGGGCATGTCGGCAGACCAAATCAAACAGGCATTGGGGTCAATCCCTGGACTTGGACAGCAGACACAAGCATCTTGGACTAATGCTCTGACAGAAATGGGAAAGTCCTTCTCTCCCTTTCTTGCTGAGATTGAGCAGGCATTAATTCCTATACTTCAATGGCTGACCAACACACTTCTTCCGGATATGTTCAATGTCTGGACGGTTGGTACTGCTATGGCCTCTGGAGGGCTGGAAGCACTAATCCAACTCATGCAGGGCCACATCAAGACAATTCAGGAATTTGGAAAAGCGTGGGAAGATGCCACAAATCAGGTAATTGCATATGACCTGAAAGTGGCAAGCACCGGAGGGGTGAATACAAGTGCCAACACTCCAACGGCCCCTGGTGGCCCTTTGGGTAGTCAGGCTGGAACTCCACCTGGCAAGTTGAGTGCATCCGATATTGATGCCGCCATCAAGGACTATCAGGACTACGAGAACACCGTAGAGGAAGATGCTCAGAAGTTCTATCTCCAGATGGAACAGATGCAGGCATCCTATGAGAACTCCGTCACAGACGAGATTGAAAACTACCACAACTCTGTCGCAAAGGCTGAGATGGACTTCAATCTTCGGATGAAGGAACTCAAACAGCAATATGAATACAACCTGCAAGGTGACTTGGAGGACAGGAACGCCCGTAAGGTCTTGCAGGATGAAGCCCAATATGCGATGGATAAGAGCAAGGCACAGGCGGAGGAAAAGAACAAACTCGCCCAATTGAAGATGGATGAGAACCTGCGCCTCGAACAACTTGCTCAGAACTACCAGTTGGAGAAGCAGAAGGCTCAAGAGAACTATGAGGAACAGCAACGGGAACTCCAGATTGCCGAACAGCAGAAACTTGAGACTATTGCAGAGAACTTGGGTCAGCAGTACAATTTGACAGGTGAGGGTGTAAAAGCAATCTATGACCTCCTGAACGCATACTATGGGCCGAATGGATACTTCGATAAGTTGCAGGACTATTCTCTCCAGTCCATGACCCAAAAATCTCAGGAACTTCTCAACATTCTGCAACAGATGGTCGCCAAGTATCAGCAGGTAGCCGGAGGCGGTGGTGGGGGCGGAGGCGCACAAGGCCCGACCACAGGCAATCATCCTCATGCTGGCGGCGGTGTAGACTTCGCCAATGTTGCATCGTCCTTGACTTATGGTGAGGCTGGCCCCGAAGTTGGACTGACTCTGCCGCTTTATCCTACGTCTGCCCCGACCCAATCATCCTTCAATTTTGGAGGCGGAAGTGGCAAAGGTGTTGCAGTCATTCAGGTATTATTGTCTGACGGTCTGGAGGCAAGCATCATTCAGAACACTCTCAATGAGGTTGCTACGACTCTTGAGAAGGTCAGCAGGAGCAGGTAATGAGTATTACAGACGAAAGAAAAAGAGAGATAAATAGAAAGGCATCCAAGAAATATAAAGAACTGCACAAAGAACGAGTGATAGAATCTAATAAGATTACTAAAAGTAGGCCAAGTTACCTAATAAATCAATGGGAAAAAGACTTAATTAGAGACTATGGAATACAAGTAGGAGACTATAACAGATTATTTATAGAGCAGAGTGGAAGATGTGCAGTATGCGGAATACATCAATCGGAACTAAAGAAAAGATTATGTGTAGACCATGACCACAAAACCGGAAAAGTCAGAGGGCTACTCTGTACACGATGCAACATCATTTTAGGCTTTGTACATGACGACCCAAATTTACTGGTGTGTCTTTCTGAGTATCTATTAAAGTATAAGGAGAATTAGTTTTGAGTACAGGCACATATTCGGTAAATGGCGTAGATTTTATTGACCAACCAAGCACGGGGAAATGGGTTCCAAGAAAATCCTTGGGCTATGATGGCTATGGTCATCCTATCTATCCGGCTGTCTACGACTTTGAATTGGATTGGGACATCATCTCCCCGTCAGGATTCCAGCAACTTGAGAACTTCTATCTCTCATCTGCTACCGGACTGGTCGTGGTCAATCTGCCTCAATACGGACTGAATGACTTTGTGTTCCTTCCGTACAGTGGATGCACTCTGGATGAGATTTCTGTGGACACCTACTTCGCTGGAGAAGGCTACTTGCTGAAAGCAAAACAGATGGTGCATAACATCAAGGTTCGCTAATGTCCATACTCTCCCAATCAGACCTTAATCTGCTCAGGACACAGCCGCACAAGTCCACACTCTATCTTTCGATTTACAATCCTAGGACAATCTTCTCCTGCCAAATCAGCGATGTGACTGCGGCAAGAGAATCTAGGATTATGAACTATTCCAATCCGTCTGGAGCCTACACACAGGTCTATGCCAACATGCTTGGACTGGTTGGCTCAACTCCTGGTGCATCGGACTTGGGAACCATTCGGGTTCGCTCCCTGACATCCGGAAGTGTGACGGTGGCCGAGAACTCGGACATCCTGTGGTCAAGCGGCACATATCTGACCATTCTGAACTACATTGAGATTGATGCAATTTATCCAAAGATTACTGTGGCAGGGACATCCACCACGTTCTATAAGGATACCGATATTCCCTACACCAACCAGAACACCATCTTGGGAACTCTGGTCTGTGCTGGCCCTCATCGTGCGGCAACCTTAAAGAATGGGCAACCTGCACAATTGTACTGGTCATCCTCTGGAACCGTAAATGTGCTGAACGATGCGCTTTCATACACATGGTTCTTCGAGGGTGGAACACCAACTGGTTCCCTGTCCAAAGACCCTGGCTATGTCCAGTATGCTCAGGCAGGAGACTACAAGACCGTCCTGACCGTCTCTGGAACCAATGGAGAAGTGGATACGACCATGCGGTTTGTATCCATCAGAAATGACCCTGCGGTGTCGGGAACCTATCTTCCCATCACGGCATGGGAACTCAGAGAGTTCACTGGCTCTCGTAGTGAGGGCGGATATACAGGGAAGATACGGGTCAGGGACATCACTGTTGCAGGTATCCGACCCAATGCTTTGATTGTCTTGTACTCGGATGACTGGTTTGGTGGAACCAACAAGAGCATCGGCGGAAATGCCGAGAACTGCCAAAGCATCTTCTTTGTAGGCTACATCGTCAAAGACACAATCTACTACAACTATCAGGACAACTATGTGGAGTTCGATGTTGCCAGTGTTGCAGGGCAGATGAAAGATGCGGTGGGGTTCTCCATCTCCGCCCAAAACAAGGTGACACCTAAGACTTGGTATGAAATCGTGGACATGGACATTCAGAAGTGCCTGTATCACTTCCTGAGATGGCAGTCCACAGTTTTGAACGTAACAGACTTTAGATACACTGGCCCTCTGTATTCCCTGCAATACTTTGACACATCCAGAGACAGCCTGTACGATGCAGTAAACAAGTTCCTGCAAAGCGCAATCATCGGAGAACTCGTTGCTGACCGTCAGGGAGCATTGTGGGCTGAGGTAGACCCTGCGGGAACTACAGCCGCTAGAACTGCTTTCCCTGTCAATATGCAGATGGGCTATCAGGATTGGATGAACACTCCACAACTGACCATGCGTGAATATCGTGAGGTCAGTTATGTGACGATGGGCGGTGTGGCCTACTCCGGAAGAACTGGAACCTCGGCGGCATACTTGGCTTGCGCTCCTGGTATTTCCCCTTCCTATCGTGGCAAGGTTGCATCCGAGATTGAAGGCACAGTTATTCTAAGTCAGTCCCAACTCAATCAACTAGTCGGGAACTGGTTTGCAGAGAACAACTCCACCTATCCTCAACTGACATTGGAGATGGCGGGGAACTACCGCAATCTGGACATCGCACCTGTGGAAGCCACACAGGTCAGCATCGCATCCAAGGACACTCCAAGAGGAGTCGTTCTGGTCAATGAGCCATTCCATAATGTGAGCATGGAATGGAAGTATGATGGGGAAACATCCAGACTGTATGCCAACAAGTATGAACTGGCACAACTCCAGAACGGCATACCTGGAGATACGATTGTCATTCCTCCGGTGAGCAACATCAACATCCCACCGATTGCCATACCCGTTTTCAACTTCCCAACAATCGTTCCTCCAATCGTACCAGGACTTACGGCGAACATCCTTGGCTTGGTCTACAATTGGGGCATCGTATACACCACGACTGCATCCACATCCGGCACTACTTCTTGGAACTCCATGAATGGTGGGCTTACCAGTCCAACCACTGTGGTAAACATTGAAGTGAGTGCATCCGGTAAATGCTACTGTCAGGTTGGAACTGACTCAATATGGTATGCTCCTCAGCCTGGTGCGGCATGGACTAAGATTGTGGAGGCTGGCTCCTTGGTGGGCGGGTTTGGGTCTGCTCCCAATCCTCCTTCGGCTCCTGGCGTGTTCTCGTTCTGTTGGGATTTGTACAACCTGCGAGGAGGCAATTGGGAATTCGGCTTCTTTAGACAGCCGATGATTTTGGGATTTGGTATCAATCGTGCCGCAGACGATGAATTATTTGTTGTCCCTGGTGCATTGGTGACAGTTGGAAACTCCCTTGTGATGTATGTCTACTTGGGTTCCAGCCAAGCCATGAGCATTATCTATCCTAATCATTGGAACAATGACACATCATCCAATGCCAGCACCGCATCCTTGCAAGTCACATTTGGCAACAGCCAGTGGCTAGTTACTTGGGCCGCAACAGACGGTGTGAACTATGCCATCTTCCCCGAGGGTGGGCTGAATTTGGTGTTCGCTGGCTCGCTTAATCCTCCACTGACCACGCCAAATCAGTCCCAAAGCAGAAGCAGACTTGCCGCACAGACAGCCATTGCCATGTCTCAGACCGCCTTGGACATCACTCAGGATGGTGGGACTACTTGGCATCAACTAACAGGCAGTTTCCCTCCAGTGAACAATCCGAACTACTATGAATTTGGATACACCAATCCCAATGGGGGCAGGGTTGCGGTCTGTACGGTAACAGGAACTTGGGGGTCACAGAACAGCGGCTTGAACTGGAGTCGTTGGACGATGACTGGAGCCGCACAGGTTCAACTGTCTTTGTGGAACCTGAGTGACGACAATGACTGGCTGTTTGCAGAGGCAGGAAAGGTGCGGTATACTCCTGACTTTGGGGTGAGTATGCAGGACTTAACTGGCAACCTTCCCATCATCTTGAGTGGAACCACGTTCCAAATCAGCAGGTTTAGGAATTATTAATGACCAAGCAACGACTGGTGAACTCGCTAGGGAAATACGACAAATCCCTGACAAAAGATTCTCTCATCTTGGAGGCCAATCTTGGCATTACCTTGAATGGTGTTGCCACTGTGCAAGTGCCTGGACGGAACCAGTATGTGTATGCAAGGCTCCGTGACAACACCAATGAGATGGTTCAGGCTTTCAACGACCAAGTGTATCCTCAGTATGACCTGCCTGTTCTTCTGGTTTGGCAAAAGACAAGATATGTCGTTCAGGGCCGTGACACTCTGAGATATGGGGATTGGGGCAACAATTTTCCCTATCTGCCTCTGCATGGATGGACGCACTCACTGGACGATGGGGGTCAAGGCTCGGACATCACCTTCGTCTATGAGCGTCAAATCATTCCTGGCCTCATCTCTCCCTACTATGTGAATGGAAGTGGAAGTCCTGCGGTCTTTATGAGCCGCTATATCTTTAGGGATTCCAATGGCTCATATCATCTTTACGGGAACACCGGAACCGTCAGCCTGACCCAATACAATCCTCCGACTGGAGGCATGGGGGTCATGGTTCTGATTGGCCTGGACAGCATCACAGGAAATCCCTTCTATGCTGTGGGAAGCGGAAGTTATTTCAGCGCATCCCTTACGGGCGCAAATTCGATTGTTCCCTTCATCCCTGCCAATCCCAATCCCAACCGCTACATCGAGGGAAGTGCGGTTCGCCTGATAAATGGAACCACAATCATCCTGTGGCCCAACATCTATGATGTCCGGCAGTTCATCAATGTTCGGGCAAGCGGTTCTGCGGGAGGCGGTGGTGGCATACCGGAAGCCCCGATTGATGGGAATGTCTATGGACGCAAGAACGCCGGATGGACTGCGGTAAGTGGCTCATCTGGAATCTCAGATGCTCCCTCGGATGGAAATATCTATGGCCGTGAGAACTCGTCATGGGTCAAGATAACTGGCTCATCTGGTGGTGGGGGTGGCGGAGTAGACCAGATTGGCATGTACGGAGAGAGTGCAGGGATTCCATTGGGAACCGGAACAATTCTCAATGTGAATGGCTCCCGCTTGACTCTCAGCATCAGCGGCACAACTCTCGCTCTTGGAAATTCACCAGACCCATACGACAACATTGGGATGTATGGACTTGCCCAAGGAGTTCCGCTAGGGACTGGAACTTGGCTGGACATCGGAAATAATCTGACCGCATCTCTCAGTGGTACGGTTCTTAGACTGGATGCCAATACCCAAGGCGGTGGTGGAGGCGGAGGACAGTTAGGAATCTACGCTGAGAACGCAGGAACTCCATTACAGACTGGCACAATCCTGAATGTGGATGGAAATGCTATCATCGCATCCGTCAGTGGAACGGTCATCCAACTCAGTGGCACATCCCAAATCATCACAGCATTTCTTGGTGGTTCTGGAGTCTACACTTACAATATTCCTCCGCAGGCCAAAACTCTTAGTGTAATTATGATTGGAGGGGGAGGTGGTGGAGGCGGAGGATTCAGTGGAATATCCGGCTCATACAGGTCGGGGGGCCCTGGCGGTGGAGGGGGTGCATACAAACAACTTGAATTTAATGTGGTAGATTTGCCATCTCCTCTAACTGTGGTGATTGGATGGGGAGGCAAAGGAGGCTTGGGAGGCTCCGGAACTGCGGGAATTTCTGGATGGAATGGAACTCCAACATATATATGTTCGGGAACTCCATCACTTATTGTAGGAGCAAATCTCTATGCCATTGCCTATGCGGGGGCCGGAGGATGGGGAGCAATCTCAGGAACAAGTGCGGGTGGAGGCGGTGGTGGAGGTGCAGGGTTTGAATGGGGTGGCTTAAGTGGAACTGCTACCGCAGGGGGTAATGGAGGAGGATTTGGTGCTGGCTCACCAGGAGTTGCTCCTACGTCCCAAGGCGGTGGAGGTGGCGGTGCAACGTCTGGGCCTGGAGGTGTGTCTTGTTATGGTGGTGGAGGTGGGGCTGGAAATGTAGGAACTACCTTGCCTACCACTTTGGGAGGAGAATCCATATTTGGTGGTGGAGGTGGAGCAATGGGGGGATGCATTGACACCACAAACGCAGTAGCAAATGGAGGATATGGCGGAAGGTCTGTAGCAATCTTGGCTCGTCAACTTACGGATTACACTCTTGTCACTGGAACTCCTGGTGGTCTTACTCAGGCCATTCCGACTTCTGGACAAAACGGCCTGGCAGGAAATTCTGTTCATGGAGGATGGGGCGGAGGTGGAGGTGGAGCAGGAACAACTCTAAATGCAGGAGCCGCAGGTGGTAATGGAGGTCTTGGTGGTGGCGGTGGCGGTGGGGGAGGTGGAGGAACAGGGCTTCGCTTCTCCGCTAGGGCTGGAAATGGTGGCAAAGGTGGAGATGGGCTGGCTTACATCATCGCCAATCTCTAATCTTCCTTTAAGGTTTTCATGATATAATTAAGGCTATGAAAACAAAAATTGCTCTACTTATCTTGATTGCGGTTGTCCTGTCTGCATTACTGGTTCAGCCCTCATATGCCAGCAAATGCACCGTCAGTGGCCCATATCCATATTCGTCTTATTCTCTGCCCTATGCAGGTCTGTATAAGACGAGCGTTTATACTCCAAAGGATTATGTCTCTGTGGTCTATGCTCAGACCCAAGGATATGTAATCTACATGACCAAGGATTATACAGCATCCACTTTGACCTATCCGAACTCCTTGACGGTCAAGGAAGTTCTAAAGTTCCGTCTTGTGGATGCTCATGTCGTGTTCACGTTTGTAACCACCTACAATCCAATCACGAAAACATACAGCACGAAAACATCAGTATCCTGTAAATAGGAGAAAACTTTGGCTGAAAAACACAACACAAATGAACTATGTTGGGCCGCAGGGTTTGTAGATGGAGAAGGGAATATACGATGGAACTCTCATAAAAAGAATATGAGAGGAGGAATGACCAGAAGTTACGGAACAATTTCATTCTCCGTTGCTCAGGTTGATAGAGAAGTATTAGATAAACTGCACAGAATATTGGGAGTTGGAGGAGTTTATGGGCCATATGGCCCTTATCATGAAAACAAAAACTCATATTTCCAATTCTCTGCCCAAGGAAAAGATGCGGAAGATGCATTTGTCCTTCTAAGACCATTTCTTTCTACAATAAAGGCCAAACAAGGAGATGACGCCATATCAAAATACAGAGAACAGCAAAGCAGACCAAGACTTAAACGAGGACGTAAAGAGGGAACTCATGTCAAAAACTCCTAACATCCTCTTTTTGGATATAGAAAGTACATTTAATATTGCAGGGATTTGGGGAATTGGGAAAGTACACTTAACATTTGAGAATATCTTGAAGGAACGGGAAGTTTCCGTCATTGGATGGGCATGGAACGATGAGAAAGTCCAAGCGGAACACTTCAATCTGCACAAGTTCAACCTGTCGAAATATGACGATGATGCAGATAAGGCACTTTTAGAGAAAGCAATCAAACTGATAGAACAGGCCGACTTGGTAGTTGCCCATAATGGCAAATACTTCGATGTGTCGGTCATGCGAAGCCGCCTTGCAAAGCACAATCTTCCAGACTTCGCTCCAGTTCTGATTGACGATACATACGACCAGACCAAAGGCATCGCCTTCAACAGTCACAAGTTGGACTACTTGGGCAGGTATCTTGGCGAGGGCAGGAAGATTGAGCATGGTCTGGACTTGTGGATTGGGGTAATCAAGAAGGAAAAGGAAGCACTAGAAAAGCAGACCAGATATTGCATGGGAGATGTGGAGTTGCTACGAAGGATTTACAAGCGTCTGCAACCGTACACCAAGTCCACCCTGAACCGAGCGATTTTCGATGGGACGGTCAGGACTTGCCCCCACTGTGGCAAGGAAGGCATGTTGGTTCATCGAGGCTACAGGCACACATCTGCTGGAAAGTTCAAGAAATTTCAATGCAATAACTGTAGGAAATATTGCACCGTCGGCAAGAATGAGATTGTAAAACCTGGCGGCTATCCAAGGTAGGGCGGAATATGGACAACAACATTGATACACTGATAGAGAAACTCACTGACCTCTCAGAGAAGCAGAGCGTTACCAATGAACGTCTTGGAGTGGTCGTGGAAGAAATCAAATTACATGGCAAATTGCTCTACGGAGACACACCGGATGGGGGCATCATATCAAGGACGAACCAAATCCGCACCGTCTTGGACAGGCATGAGGAAACTCTGGATAAACTCAATGAGCAATGCAACAAGGTCGTGCAGTCCATGACATCTCAGGTTGAGATTAGCCGACTGCAATCCGTATCCATCACAAACATGAACAAAGTTCTGTTTTCTCTTGCGGGGGTTGTAGTTCTTATGCTTATCTTGTCGGGCATCTTAGGCTGGAGAGAGATATATGCCCTACTCCAAGCCCTCGGAACGTAGTTTATCTTCAAATTTTTCCAGATATGTGACGATATTTTTCGCCTTTTGAAGATTGATGTTCTTGTTTATTACTCTGAAATTGCAATAGGTATCCAGAATCCCCCGAACAAATAGTTTTCTATCCTCGGGGGATTTCTTTGCATACCCTTTGACATGGGCATGGTCAATCACCAGTCGCACCAAGTTGTTCTCGTCTGCCAAGTCCCTACCGCACACCGGACACTTGTAGTCCTGAGACTCCAAAATTTGAAGCCACTCGCCTTGTGTCAGGCCATACTTCTTGAGGGTTGCTTTGGTAGGTAATTTTACTATTTTCATTCTTCTCCTAGATTTGGAACAACAATCTCATTGAACCTTTGACAGAAGGCATCCAGAGGGATGTCGTGTTGTTCGTCAAAGGACTCAACCGTGATGAACTTGCCAGTCTCACCATCATAGATGTTGATGGCCTTGGCAACAGTCCAACCATTATTGTGGAGATAAAGTTTTCCTAGTTCAATCTGGTCAGGAACAATCATTCAAATCTTTGACGTATCGGATTAGTGAAATATAATCATCAGTCCAAGCGCCGCGGACACAAAGAGCGATAATATTGCTGTTCCCTCTTTTCCGCTAAACACCGAGATTGTCAGTACTCCAAGCGCCAGAAAGAAAAAGATGCTTATTGTCATGTTGTTATCCTTTCTCCTCCAGCGCGGCGGCGAGGTCGTTGGCGCACCTTATCAAATACTCGGCAACTTCCTTGTGTCCCCTCTTGTTGGCAACTTCAGCACCATCGCGCCACTTTTCAGGCAACTTCTTCGCCAGTTCAAGACGGTCACTAAGGCTCATATTCGCTTGCTCCAACTTCTTGATGTATTCCTCGGCAAAAGAGTTACTCATCGTTCTATCCTTTCTCCTCCAGCGCGGCGGTGTCTCGATACACTTCACAATGGTCTTGCAGGTGGTGTTTCAGACCCACCTTGTCAAAGTCGCCCTCCCCGCAGAACGGGCAGACGATTTCCTTTTGATATTCTATGAGTAGGTCAATCAGGAATTTAACCTGTTTGCCCGAATCCCAATCCAAGAAGTCTTTTGGCATCCACTGCATGTATTTAGGGTCTATGACTTTCACCTGGAAGTTCATTTTCAGGCTTCTTTCTCCTCCAGCGCGGCGGTTGTCGGTATGCGCACATCGAAAGACTCGCCGTCTTTCCAAAGATGAATCACACATTCGTTGTCCGTGTCGTACCTATCAGCGTTGTAAAAGTTGCCATTTGGAATAGCGGCAAATTGCCTTGATATTCTTTCCAGCGCCTTTCTATAGTCACTTGACCACGAAATCTCGTCGTGCAATTTCTTTTCCACTGCTTCCAAGTTGGCGCGCAGGGCGTCGCTATAGCGCTCTAGCCCCCGCGCAAAGTTGGCATATACCCATTGCCCGTTGTATTTCCACTGCTCGTCTCCCTCAAGTTCCGAGGGGACAATCAACTCTTGGCTATCCGTCAACGGAGTGTCGCTCATCTTTTCCTCGCTCTCGCTCATCGTCATCCTTCTTTCTGTATTTCACACTTCGATAATTACCAAATTGGTAATTAGTGAATGTACCAATACTCTCTTTCGGCCTTTGCCATGAGTTTTCTTTCTTCGTCAGAGAACTGATTGTCTATGGATGTGTCGTCCGTGAAGTAGACCGTCACGATGTCTCCATCCACATCAATGATGAGAATGTCATCCTGCTCTATCAGGTCAGCCATATCACTCCTTTAGTTTCTTCACCGACTCTATGACTCTATTCCAAGCGGCATCGAACTGTCCTTGAGTTATTTCTTCTCCCAAAATGCTCAGAGAAAAGTCTGCCTTCTTGCATACCGATAGAACCATTTCTCCGTCTAAATTGTTACCTTTGTGATACTCAAACTCGAATAGAATAGCGGTGACTTGTATCTCGCCATTCTCATAGAAATGCACCCATTCAATGTCTTTGATCTTTCTGTACAGATTCCACTTATTCTCAGGGCCATACGCATTGCGATACACATAGCATCGGCCTATGTAGGTCTTTTTGAGGTCGGGAAGAATGTTCTTTTCCTTAGCCTTATCAATTCTACTTTGAAGTATGTTGGCTCTAGTTTTAGCCGCTTGTACTTTCTTCTGTAAGTCTATGATACTATCCATTTTATCCTCTCAATCATCTAGAAAATATGGCAAGCCCTAGCCCAAAGGCTCCGACCCATGCCACAAAGAGCCCCAATATGTAAGTTCCTAGCGTCATTGGCGTGAGTGTGAAGATGTGACCAGATGCAAATATCAACAAGGCTCCAGATATTCCAAACACAAACTTCCAAATATCATTCATCCAACTCCTCACTTTCTTCTGTTTGACTTGCTGTCAATTGGGATTCCAGCAGACGGTTCTGGAAATCCTTGAACATATCCTTGTCGTCACGGTTCTCAATCAGGTGACTGACCTTGCCGTAGGACTTGCCATCCAGACTGATTGTGGATGTCTCCTTGATGGATGCGGCGGAACAGGACGCATAGCGGTAGACCAAGTTCTCAAAAACTGCGGTCAAACCTGGATGCGGCCCTTCCCCACCAATCATGAACATGAAGAAGTCCGTCCTGCGCCTTCCATAGCGGTTATCATCCACATGCCCTTGCATGAGCCAGGTATCTCCGTAGTCCACTGTTCCCTTTCCGAGATATGCCCGTTTCAGGTTCAGTCGGATATGAGACAGGTACTTCTTGCGCTCACCACCTCCGGTCACACTTCCCGCCACCATGCCGCCAATCGTGGGATGGACATGGTTGGTCATGAAGATACTGGATGGATTCTCTGCTCTGGATAATGCAGTAATCAGACGACCACAGAACTGTCCAAGTTTCAAGGGCTTGTCTCCAACATTCCTGTCTCCGATATGGCCTTGAAGTTCGGGGGATGAGATGAACCCTCCAAGGCTGTCCACCAGTCCGAAGTTGGGACTCTTGACGAACATCAAGTCCGTGAAGCGTTCCAGAGTTTCCTCCGGACTTTCCTTGGACTGTGTGAGGATGTAGTTCACATCCCCTTCATATCCGGCATGGGTCAGAACCGCCTCCACTGTCTCACGGTCTTGGATTTCAAAGTCCAGAATGTCAATCTTCCTGCTCTTGGCAGATGCAAGTTTTCCGAGCATCATGAAGCAGAATGTGGATTTGCCCACACCTTTCGGGCCATAGACCTCCACGAGACTTCGGAGAGGCCATCCGAGATTTCCTGCCACATCCCCAACCGCATGGTCTAGAGAATAGAATCCAGTCGTGATGCGCTCGGTGGAACTTGGAACATCGCCAGTGAATTTGATTGTCATTTGCTATTAGACCTTTCTTCTAGTTTGGGCCAAGTCCAATCATCATAATCATTCACAATCATAAAGAATGGAGACTTGTAAATAGGATGCTCCCATGATTTGCACAGAGATAATGCAAAACCAAAGGGCAGTACAATCTCAATCCAGTCCTTTTCAAATATCCATCCGGCGTGGCAGTCGGGAAAGTATATGCGAATTGTCCATTTCATTGTTTGCTAATCCCTGAATGTGTCATGATTCTTTCGATTGAGTTTGCGACCACTTCATCCTTATCCATGTTCTTGACATCCAAATATCCTACAAAATGCGGCTGATTTTCCTTCCAAGCAGTCACCGTCCCATCCCGTTCCATGACCAGACTGATTGCAGACTTCTTGGGCTGTTTCTTCTTGACTTCCAGCAGGACTTCTCCGACTTCCCTTGGAGTGGATGTCTGCAAGATTTTCTTCCATTGGGACTTCGAGATTTCATAGCCCTCGCCAAGTGCGGTTGCAACCTTGATTTGATGCTCTACAGGTCGGCTACGAAACTCCTCCGGAAACTGCTCCTGACAGTTCCACACTCGAATGAGCCTTCGAGCATAGGTAGGATTCTGCTTATCCATGACTTTCAAATAATCGAAGAACTCGTCATCATCTTGGTCGGCAGTTTCCTTCCACCATGCATACAGTCCGGCCAGTAGTTTGGCCTTGGCAAGTCCGGTAATATCAGCAATTCTGTCCATGCTTTGCAGGGCGGTGTTCGCTCCGGAGATGTCATTTGTTGAACGAACAATGGCAAGAACCTCATCCACACTGTTCATCACATCCTGTCTTGTGATGGCGGTATTGTTCACAAATGCAAGTCTGGTATCATCGTTCATGACTCGGCCTTTCCTACCTTAAAAATCATAAAACTGTGGTCAATGATGTTTTCAGTTTGTGTGTGCCTTTTCCTCGCTAGGGTCTTTGCATCCTCCACTATTTCATATTCGGAGACAACATCCTTGTTATAGTACAATGATATGTAGCCCACCGTCACAAATGAGCCGTTGTCATAAGTATATCGGTACTGGACTATGGCCTTAATCACAGCAAGCCTTCCTTCTCAAGTCTCTGTGCAAACTTCCGTATTGAAAGCCTGACCTCGCCAATGCCCTGATTGGGCTGAAAGCAGATTGCAGGATTGACCATTGCATAGATGATAGGGCAGGACAGCACAGCACTATCCACCTGCAATCCGGAGACATGCGACACTTTGTACTCTGTGAATGTCTCCACGACCAGAGAGCCAATCAGCAGAATTGCCTTGCGGCCCTTGGCTTCCATCAGGACATTCTCATATCCAACCTGAAAGCAGTTCTTATCCTTGCTCGGCTCATGCAACCACAGGTTCATCACCCTGCAACGATTGTATTCAATCCCTGCCTCGGCCATCTCGGTTCTCAGAACCTTTCCAGCCGTAGAGTACATGGAATGAACTGCAAACGGAATCCCTCTATCCATTTCGGTCTTGCCAGGAAATTCCCCAACCAGAAGAATATCCGCAGAGTGAATTCCACTCGCAGGAACTACCTTCTTGGCGCAGGATGGGCAGTATTGTGATGTCATTTCCAAGGCCATCCATGCTCTTGAACCAAGAGGAACAAGCAAATTACAATCAGAGCCACAACATATTTCCAGTCCATATTTTCTCCTATTTTATCATGGTCACATTAATACAGGATTAGAAATCAGTTATGGGCATCGGCCCACGAATGACCACTTGAAATCTCCACATCAGCAGGAATTCCCTTGTGCATGGATTCTGCCCCATCAATCATGACCTTCCTCAGAGTGTCCATTGTCCACTCTTTCAGTTCTTCCTTGCACTCAATCAGCAGTTCATCATGCACGAAGTTCACAATCTGCACCCGTCCAACCAGTCCAGCCTCCTCAACTTCCCACATGAACTTGGCTCCTGCACACTTCATCACATCAGCCGCAGAGCCTTGAACCGGAGAGTTGAGTGCATTGTTCTCGGACTTCTGCTTCCAAGGATTGAGCCAATACCTGCGGCCATAGATGGTGTGGACATAATCTCGGATGGCCTGTTGAGACTTCTTCCAATTCGCCATGCCTTCAAACGTCTCGAAGAATGTATGCAGAAGTTCCGCACCTTCCTCCTCCGGCACACCATATTTCTTTTCCATGCCGAACTCGGTCAGGCCATAGGATGCACCCAAGACCGTAGGCTTCATGCGGGTCTTGCGCCTTGGGTCGGATTTGTCCATATTCCAGCCGAACATCAAGCGTCCAGTCTCAATGTATACATCCTTCTTGGCTACAAAGATTGCCTTCAACTTCTCATCGTTGGACAGATAGGCGGCAATCCTAGGCTCTTGGGCAGACCAGTCTCCATCCACCAGAACCCATCCATCATGGGCCACAAAGCATTTCCGGAAGTCCGATGTGTCCTTGATTGGGATGTTCTCAAGGTTCGGAGACGATGAACTGAACCGTCCGGTTGCGGCCCCATTGATATGGAAGTCCGAGTAGATACAGTCATCCTCCTCAATCAGCCCATCCTCAATCCAGTTGATGCCGTAGGTGGATGCCTGTTTACTCAGACCACGAAACTCCAGAACGTCACGAATGAACTCACACTCATCCACAAATGGAGCAATCTCGTCCTCATTCGTTGAATCCAACTTCTTGTATCCTAATCGGTGGCACTCATCCAAGACCTGCTTCGGAGATGTCAGCAAAATTCCCTGAAATTTCTTCTTTTTTACTGTGGTCTTGAAATCCATTCCATCCAGAATTTCCGGATTTTCCATGTATTTTTTCTGGATGGCCCACGCTTCGGAGGATGCCTTTTCATATAACTGCTTCCACAGGGCAACATCCATCCTCATACCCTTCATGTCCAGCACAGTCCACAGGGCAGGCAGGTCAATGGATTTCCAGACGTTCATATCGTTCTCGGAAATCTCGGCACGTTGGGATTTGTAGACAAGCCAGGTTGCCGCCGCATCCAGAGATGCATACTCAATCTGCTCCTGTGACAGACTGTCAGTCGTCTCGAATGTTTCCCGTTCCGACTTCTCCAGATAGATGTCCAGCCTTCGGCGGCACAGGTCTGCCAGCGAGAAGTCATGGAAATATCCACTGTACATGATTTGTTCTATGAGCATTGTGTCCCACAGCCGCTTTCTCTGTGGTACATCGGCCCATCGGCGCAGATGCGTCAGGTCAAACTTGGCATTGTGGAAAATCCACACACCGTTTTCAATGCGGCTGAGGGCTTCGGCCACATTGTTTTCATCCGTGATGAAATAGACCGTCCTGCCATCCATAGTGATTTGCATGGATGCAAACCTGCCATTGGTAGGGCGGTGCATCTTCTTTTCGTCCATGCCGAACAGTTCCACATCAATGGCGCACCGAGCCGCTTTGTCCACGACAGGCGGCAGGTCTTTGATGATTATCAGGTCTTTGGGATTAAGATAATTCATTTGTTTGCTTTGTAGATAAACTTGCCTTTATTCTGCTTCCAAATCCAGATGAACTTTTTCATTGTTCCTCTTTTCCTGAGCGTGTCGGATTTCACGTTCCAGCATGGAGTTTGGGTCTGCGGAGTACAGGGATGAAACCAGGAATGTCCACTTCAAGGAATGAAACATCCAATCCTCCTCGTGCTTCAAAGGATGCTTGTGCATACTGCACCATCGGACAAAGATGGGCTTCTCCTTTGGAAAACTGATGAAATATTCGTCCTTTTCCATCATCTCAAGTGCGTTCATTCTTCATCTCCTATCAGCATATAATTTGGGAGGATATATGATTTTACTTCCGTACTGATTCCATCCAGAGTGATTTCCTTCATATTCTCATTGACCAAAATTTTTTGCGGCGGCTTGCCCATTTTGGCGATGTATAATTGTAGAGCGAGTTTGGCCTTTTCCAAGTTGGAACGCTTGGGATTATTGTCATAGTACAGTCGGCCAATCATTCATCATCTCCAAGCACCCTACGGAGAGCATGGTATTCGCAAAGAGTAGGCGACAGCCCCACAGACCTGCCCCCTAAGTCACAACAACACATGATTTCCTCTACATCGGGGTTATTGTGAATATATTCCACAACATCCTTTGCGGCCTTCTCAAGAGACATCACATAACTGTCATCCAGTTCTTCCACAGAGACGGATGAACCGGAAAAATCCAAATTCTCCTCGAGGAACACTTTGCAAGCCCTTTTCATCTTTCTTTCATCTTCAAATCCATCCAGATATATATCAACAATGAACTTCATTTTTCTTCTCCTTTTGGAAATGGTTCATAGATTTCACTATCGTCAATATAGTAGGTCGTTCCATTGTCATAGATTAGAATTGTCATGCATCTCCATTATACATCATCAAGATTAGTAGAAGATTAATTTCCAGCAACCTTGTGCTTGCCAATCGCACCATTTCCAGAGCCAGGTGTCCAGAGTTTTTTGCGCTCTTGCACAACACCTCCACACCACATTTTTTCGTGTTTATCCAGAATTATGGCTCCAGGCCCAATCTGCTCAGGCCAGCCATCCCTGCTTTTCCATGCAATCATGTAGAACTTGTCATCATCAAATGTCGGGAACATGGTGTCATCCATGTTCAGGGAATTGGCCTTCTGGAGTGCGATTTGCAGGGCCGCAGAGTTCTCTGCCGCACCAGACCAAGCCACATCATACGGCCCCAAGAACCGTCCGGACAGTTTGGCGATGCGATTGGGCTGTCCCAAAACGAAGAACGGGATTTTATTGAAGCGGCACACATCCTTCACAACCTGATACACACGTTCATATTCCGATGCATCCTTGGACTTGACCATGTTATCCATGTCGTCCATCAGGACATAATCAATCCGCTTGGAGTTGATTTCTGAGACCAGTTCCTCTACCTTTCGGACTGAACCGGATACATACAGTCTGTCCAAGATTTCCTCAACATCTTTGTACATTCCACAGGTGCGATAGAGATAGTGTTCCGCAGACATTTCCAGCGTGTAGATTGCGGCGGTCTTATCCCGATAAAGATGCAGGAGATGATTGATGAACTTCGCTCCGCAGAATGACTTGCCAACTCCGGTCAGACCGTAGATGATGATTGGGCCATCCGTAGGGATGCCGCCAAGGATTTCATCAATCACAGGCCAGCCGCACTTCTGGAACGGCTTGTAATGGGAATAGTCAATGGATGTGGCCGGAGCCAACCCGAATGTCTCACCAGTGACCATTGTGGAAATCTGAGCATGGAGGGGAAGCAAATCCACTTCCTCATTGTTCTCCAGTTTCCTGGCGGAACGATTCAGGACTTGGCTCAAATCATAGCGCAGTTTGGCCTTTTTGAGAGCGTCCCGCCAATCAAAATTCTCATACTCGCCAAGACCGTTGTACTTGTGGGACGCATAATGGGCATCCTGCAAGACCGAACCATTGAACTCCTTGAGTTTTGCCAAATCCTCCTTGGTTGCGCCTTCCTGTTGCAACAGTCGAATACCCTTGTCATACGGAGGCAGAAAATCATCTGCACAGTATTCCTTGGCAGAATGTCGTCCTTCCAAAACAAATCCAAAGCAGGTGGTTGTGAGTTCAACTAAGTCCATGTCTATCTCCTAGACTCCATAATTGGGATGAATTAATCCAATCAAAAGTATGTCTCTTTTTGAAATTTGAATGTCTGGATAGTGTTTGCTGAGTCCAAGAGGCTTTATCACTACCTTGAAGTCTGTATAGTCCCTATTCGGCTCAATCCATCCAAACGCAATGCTCCAATCCTTCTCGGTGTGCTTATGAGTCACCACCAGAACTTCTTGATATGAATTTGATGTAACTTTATCAACCGAAACCCAATCAATCTTTTGTGGAAGTAACTTTTTCAGTTGCCAATTCTTCATCGTATTCTCCTTGTGGTGTAAGTAATTCTTTCAGATGGTCGGCTCCAAAATTCATTCGGACTTCATCGGGGTCTTTGCAATCCTCCGGATACTTGAGCCTGAGTACATTGGCACGAAATCCCAATTCTCCTGCAAGCCTGTAGGCGGCTTCGTCCTCATGCTTGTCGGGGACGACTGTATAATATTTCTGTAGTGGCTTTATTAGAGATGACTGCACAGACTTACCTGTAGTTCCAGTGATGACAGGCAAACCGATGGCGTACAACGACCAAGCATCTATGATGCCGTATACGATATAAATATGTTGAGAGGTATTTATTCTACCCCAATCGGGGCAATAAAGATAGGGGAGTTGCCTTAAAGAATCCGGACGCAGAACATACCTGGCATCGCCCTTGCCTTTCCATGCCCGAACCACCACATCCACGATATGATGTTTCTGGTCAAAGACAGGGAACAGATACCAACCGTCAATATATCCAAAAAATCCCTGCTCGAAGAACTGGTCAATCCCACGATGACGGAAGAATCCCATAAACTCCGGATGACGTTCCAGAAAGCCATGTCCCTGCTTGGCAATTCCGGTTACGTCCCCATAATCATTTTCCCATCGCCTCCAGCGGGGCAGGACACGACGTGACTTTCTGTCAGATTGCTTGGCATGATACCACTCGCCAAGATACTTGGATAGTTTTTCGAGTGTGCCGTATGCGCCGCAGGACAGGCATTTGTACGCATCGGGATGAATCATGAATGGCTGATTGTGCGATTCCCATTTGTGGAATGGGCAATCGCTCATGAAATATCCTGAATAAACATGCACGTTATTCAGCCGTTCTTGGAGTTCATCGTAGAGGCTCATTTTGGATGAAAAACGTGAAAAACCAAATCACCATCGTACAGCATGACCGTCCCAATGAACTGCATGGAATCACTTTTCATGGGATGTCCAGTTCCATGCATGACAATCAATTGAGACTCCTTTGGGGCATCGCTATCAACCTGCACCCACAGACAGACTTTTCCTCTCTGCACTCCAACGCTCAGGAACTTTGCCCCACGAGGAATATCAATCCACTGTTCATCATCAATCTCAAGCGGATATTTCCATATTGAAATCATGCTTCTCTCCTATTTGATGAAGAATGTGTTATAGTGCGCGCCAAGCATGAGAGGCCAAACAAGATAATACACAATCGCCATAAGCAACTTGGCCCACCAATTCAGGGTGTCCCAACTCTTATCAACAGTCAAACCAAAAGTATACATGAATCCGACTGTCCAAGGAATTGCCCACGACACCATATTTGTTATTTCAATCTTTTTGTGTTCCATTTTTCTCCTTATATCCTAGGCCAAACAAAGATGTTGTTGAACATGCGTTTCACTTCGTCCGGCGCAAATTCCAGAACTTCCTGGCGCACATGCACAGCAAGGGTTGGAATCCAATCCTCCAGACGAGGATTGAACTCGTGCCACTGGATGTTCTTGTTGGCAGGTGTCTGGTCTGCAAACCAACACCAGAATTCTTCCCATGTCAGTCTCATCGGGAAAACCGTGACCGTCTGTAATATCTTCGATTTCGGCTTCCATAGCGTCCGAACAGCAGAGACATAATCAGAACATAGAACAATCCACCAACTCGAAAATGAACTTTCTTGGTGTGGATTCTATGATGGCTCATAGGTGATACTTCTTCTTGAACTTGGTAATGACCTTTTGTGTCTTTCCTGGCTCGGCCTCATACATTTCCTGCAATTCGTTCACCAATCTATGCACCCTGCCAGGAACATTGGCTACTAGAAGTTCAAATATCTCTATGGCATCCAACTCTGCATGGTCAAACTCATAGTCAGGGTTAGTACGAACTTGAATCGTCAGGTCATGCCAGCCAAAGATTTTCACTGTTTTTATTTTCATTTTCGATTCTTCTTTCCTTCTGTGTATCCAATGAAGTAGAACATCAGGCACATGAAAAGCACCATCGCATACAAAGTTCCGTTATCTACCTGCGGCATTTTATTCTCCTTTTCATTGATTTATATGATTTCAACATTTGCTGAAAATAATTGCATCGGGAGGAAGTACGCGACACTTCTTAGCCAAGCGACTATGCGCCAGCGATTTAAGGTCATTGGCGACCCACTCCCGATTTTCTAGTTAGAGGTCGTCCTCCTCATTGTCAGCCTTTGCAGGAACGTCATCATCCAGATTTTCCGCATCCGGAGTGACGACAATATCCTTGACAGGCTCAGGCTCATCGGGCGGCTCTGCATCACCGTAGTTTTCTTCCTCGATGATTTCGCTCATGTAGCCATCCTGAATGAGAATCTGGACTTCTCTATCGGCTTCCAGCCCACGCTCCAGCAGAGTAGGCAGGACATTGCCATCCTCAGGCCAGGGAATGACATCATCAATCATTCCAAGCGCATTGCAGAACTTAATCAACTGCACCAGGCGAGTGGCCTTGGGATTGTCCGGATTGCCCACAAAGGTCGTGTTCCCATTGTCCTCATCGAACTTGTAGTGCAGGAAATAGGACACGATTGCGCCCTTCATTGCGCCCTTCGTAATCTTGAACAGGGCATTGAAGGCCATGTAGGGCTTCTCATCCTTGTACCGCTTCTCATACGGCACAGGGTCTACGTCCGGAGACTGTCGGCCAAAATCGAACAATTTGGCGGAGAATTTGCCGGAGGCGGGAGTGATTGACTCAATCTCGGTTGCGTCCGGATTCAGACGCACACGATAATGCGGAGGCTCCTGTCCCTGCGGCGTAACCTGCAATTTGGGGAACTTGGGAAGTTCGCTCAGAGGGATTTTCTTTGCGGAACTGCCATCGGCAAATTTCACATTGGAATCCTCGAACTTCACAAAGCAGAACTTCTCACCGACCTTGATGGTGGCAAGTCCACCCACACGCTTCACATACTCGGATTGCTTTGAACCTAATGCTCCAGTCTTGAGTGCCATGTCATCTCCTTATGATTGTTTGGCATATTACGATTTTCACAACATTTCATCCACAAAACATTATTCTTTTATCTTGTCAGGCATCACCTACTTTCCAAATAGGCCAATCAGAATCAGGGTCAGCACAAGCATGATGAGCGAGAATGTCCAATCGGCCTTGCTAGACATAGACCAAATCCTTTTCCCAAGGCAGGTCATACCAGAATTCATCATTGTAGAGAAGTTCATCCCATTCTTCCTCAGAGATGGTCGGCGGTTCGGATGTCGTAAGCGGAAAATCACACCAGTCAATTCCTGGCTCATCCTCCGGCAAATAGGGCGAACCCCAAGTATACACATGGCCCTCATGCCCCCATGCATCCTGTTCGATGGGATACCAGTTCTTGTGCAAGATACAATATCCAAGTTTCATTTTGCCTCCTATCTCAAAGATTCATAGTCCACTTTCAGATTGTTCTCGTCAATCACATTGGAGAGTTTGGCATCCAAATCCTCAACCTGTTGCTCCAATTTTGTGATGTCCTCTGCAAGCACTTTGGTCAAATCTTGCAACGTGGATGCAAGGGAAAGTTTGGCAATCTTGGCAATCACTTCCCAATGAGTGCCACAGACAAAGACATCGAAGGATGCGTTTGCATCCGTGTCCTCGGGAGAATATTGCAATCGAAACAAGTCATGTTGTTTTCCACAAATCACACAACCACTCATTTTGACTCCTCTGCTAGTTTGATATACTTATCGTACAGTCTCATCTTGGCAATATACGCATGATAGTTTATGTCCATATCGTGCTTGGACTGAGCCAACCAGAAATGGTCAGTGGCATCTTTGTAGAACATCTCTGCCAAGTATCGAAAAGTCAATTCTCTTTCACTCATGCCAGTATTATAATCCTCGAAGGTTAATAGAGCCTTAAAATTGACAGAAAGTCAGTTTCTACTCTCAACAGAAAATGCCAACTCCGCCAGCAATTTCAATGCGGCTAGTGCAAGGTGATACCACATGAACATTGTGATGTAAGAAATTCCATCGTGGCGGTCATAATATGACTTAGCAAGATTCAAGTCAATCTGTACATCAGGATAGTATTTTTCGATAGTATTCATTTTATCCTCCTGCATCTATAATGCAATCAGCGATGCAATCCAGAACATAAATCAACGCCATTGCCACATAAAACCATACTAACTGATTTGGAGGCAGACTGCTTGCCGAATTCTTAGCCAAATCAATATATTCTTGCACATTTTTAGTGGGACTAGACATTTTATCCTCTATGCCAGGAAACTGTACAATTCTTCAACTTCTTCGTGTCCGTAGCCGCTTACATTGTCGGCCACAGCAATGGACAAATCCAGAAGTTGTAGCAAATCCCGCTTGAGAGTTCGGGACTTCACAAGTTTCTTGATTTGCTTGCGAAGTTCCTGAGCAGTAAACAGGTTGTCATCCCCATCAAAGTCATCATTATCAGCAGTTAGTTTGCTATTCATCTTATCTCCTTTTGTTTGATTGGATTGTACCATACGAACCTGAAACCTTCGTTAAATTCAGATGAGACAGAGATTAGAGACCTAGAATGAGTCTCCGGTCAGAAAATCCTCCATGTCCTTAACTCTTTCACGGCGGTATAATTCCCGTCTAATGTCGTCATAACTGAATCCAACAGTCACATAGGGATGAGGATAGTATGCCTCTTGGCCTTTTTCTATGGCCTCCCAATAATTCTCCCATTCTCGAATCATGGATTTCAGTTCCTTGTCTGAATAGAACACAAGGTTATCGCCAATCATTCTTATCCTCCAATCATGGCGGCGGTAATAGCCCATAGTATCAAAAGCAATCCCGCCAGCATCAGGAAATATCCAATCAGGCGCAGGAATTCATTTGATTTCATAGGTGTTGCCATTGTCATCCGAATAGTATCCTTTGACAAGATATGCCCTCGGATTTCTATGGAAAATCCAATCAAATGCCCTCCCGCAAAGTTCCAACCAATTTGCGGCTTCGTCAAAGGTTTCAAATTGGAGAATAACAGTCTCCTCCAACTTTCCATCTTTGAACTCGGTCTTGTAAATATTCCAGATTTTCGGTCTTTTTTTTCATTGTGCCTCCTTTTTAGAAATTGCAATCTTGGTACAATTTCCGATTTTCTTGGTGAATTTCTATGGCGGTTCTGTAGGCCAATTTCCGCACATCCCTGGCGGTTGGTGTCATGCTGGCTTCCAGAGTTTTCAAGTGGTCATAAATATCCCTGATAATCATTCGATTTGAATCTGATACAGAATGTCTGTTTACCAGAAATCGAAGTTCACCCTCGAAGTTCCTTTTCATTTTTCTCCTTTTATTTTGACTTGGTGTCAATTTTTGTCTCGTTTTCCATGAACGCTTTTACTGCGGCTTCTTCGCTCTTGCCATGATACACGATATTCGTAGCATGACAGTCAATTTTCTCATAAACAATGAACGTGGTGGTATCATCGTTTATATCGCCATCCAAGTTTCCCTCCAGCATCAGGCAGGTATGAAATCCTTGCACATGGTAGAACCTGCTTTTGAGCAAATCAAGGATTGTTTTCACGGTTTTCACTCCTTATGGAATTGACAAGAAATTCACGGATTCCGAGTGCTAGGCTTAGATTCGGATACATCTCCTGCACACGGTCTGATACAAATTGCGGTATGTTTACTCCGATATGAATCATGCCGCCATCGTCATACAGGCATTTTCTACCCGCCTTTGAGAGTCTTCTAACGTCATGCCAACTCAAAGGCCGCGCTCGGTGGTTGAATCTGGTCTGCTGTTTTCCTGTCATTTATCTCCTTTTATTGACTCCGATTGCCCTTAGAGTCTCCCCCGTTGGTCTTGGTTCTAAGGGCAATCGCAACCAATAATTAGCGGATATGCCTAGCAATGGCGGCGGTTAGCATCTCGTTAAATTTCTCATATTCCTCCCGTATCATGTGGTTCGGTTCAATACGATTAAGATGCTTTCCGGTGGTTACACCTCATATGTTTTCGGAGCACACCAAGCCATCTTGATGGTCATAGTATGCCACAATGGTTTTGTAGGAGAAATAGAGATGAAATTCTCCAAGATAGAGCGTGAGGGTATTGGAATATCCCAAGTCTCCGCAGGTTATGGTGGTTGTCGGTACTTCTTTCATTTTTCTCCTTTTTGAATTATCCATATTATATCATTGTAGGGTTAATGCCCGCTTAATTTCAGATTAGAGATTTCAAGCGGGCGGTTGGTTGCCGCATAATTCAGGTGGTTCATGCCCATAGGTTGCCGCCGGAAAAATTGCCGGATTTCTTGGGATTTTTTGGCGGTTGCCCTGGCGTTGTCCTGGCCGGAATCTTGGCGGTTTTTTGCCGATTTTTTGGCGGTATCCTGATGGTATCCGGCGGTTTATCGTCTGTTAAATATTGACTTCTAAGGCCGCAGGCTACCATGAATTCATCTGTTTTAAAACGTGAATCCTCCCGCCGATATGCGGCGGCTATGCTACGGGCTATCTTGTAGACTCTAGCCCGCAAGCGGATGTAATCCCTCGCCGATGTATGATGGTCGGCTAGGGCATTATCTAACTGTGTCCGGATTGCATGTGCAATCCTACCTTGAATTATTGTGTGCATCTCTAACCTTCTCTACCACCTCGCACTCATAGCATATCATAGACTTGGATTCCGCATCCGATAGCCTCTCGCCGCACATCTCGCAAAATATCCCATTCTCCAGTGTGCACTCCTCACAGATTCCATATTCCGAATCCTCCCCCGTTAGATTCTCTCCACAAAAGAGACATTTTTCGGAATCGTCATCCGTTAGAATATCCCCGTTTTTTTCCGAAATTCCTGACTTGTCATCGTCTGCTGTAATGGCATATCCCGCCGATTCAAAGTCATCATAAGAGTATTCGTCTCCCGCAAAGCGGTAATATCCTTTAATCAGGTTAGGCTTAATCAGGAAAGATGTATTGGACACTTGCATACCATGATAAGATTCCCACTTGCCATATAGGATCCATTGTTTACTCTTATTTTTCTGGTAGTATGCAAACTTTGAGAATCCCGCAGAGAGTAAAAAATCCACAATTTTGGGGTTTTTTGTGTGTCTCAATACATCCCGCACAAACAGGAAAGTATCACTATATTCTTTTACATCCCGTTTAGACACTTTCCAATTTAGCGTGATTATCCCGTTATGAAATAGAATACGGGAGGTTGTACCACTTATCTTTTGAGATGGATTATTTACATCAAACGGATGCGTCAATGCGGGAATCGTTAACCCACTTGTGGCAATTCTAAAGTGCATCATAAGATAACGCCTATCTTGCGGGAGGGCAGACAAAAAGTCATTGACGTTCATATAGCCCTTGCTATAGTGTGCCATGCCGTCATTGTCAATGTAAGCATAGCCCGCACCATCGTCATTAGCGCTAAACATAAGCCGCACATCGTCATCCAATATTTGATTTTCTCCAGTGTAACAGATTACACACATTGTATATGGCCTCTATTCTGAAGTAGTATTGAAGGTGATTTTTTCCTGTAACTTTTTGGCAAGGTTAGGATATGTCTTGGATTTTCTGATAACCCAAGACAGAAAATCTAATTCCGTTAGCGCATGGTTGTTTATTTCATCATAAGTCTTTTTGGCGACATACACTCTAGACGCATCGCACAATTCAATACATGCCATGATTGTGGATGCTTTGAGTGTGCCTTTGAATCGCCGGATTTCTACAGTGTGCCTATTCGTTAGATTCACCTGCTCATATCTATCATAAGACTTAAGGAAAGAATCGGGCGGAATCTTGCGGGCGGGTAGATTCTTTTTTGAACAATAGTGCGAATAATCCCGCCGGGCCATAACCGTGATAATCCTATCTTGTGAATACCAGAAAACCAGGAATTTCTTGAGATGTGCGTCACTCTCAAAGCCTGTGCGGGAAATATGAACATGCAAGCCGCATGTGCCTGTTTCGTGAGACTTGCAATCATGGGCTAGTGCAATCTTGCTGATTCTCTCCCACAGATTATTTGAGTGCAACCAATCTAACGTCATGGGTTGTGAAATAATCTCTATGCCATGCGATAGACTTCCATCGGATTCACAGTAGACATAATCGGAATTCTCCTCCAGTATGTCTCTAGCCGTAGGATTCCGGTCGCCGTCATCCTTGCACTCAATCTCCAACTCACAACCGTAGAATGTCGCCATGCCGTCATCCCCGCCGTAAAAAATGGGGGATACATGGGCTTTGTGGAAGTGGTATTCCTGTATGAACGTTTCGTCGTCCTCGTCATTGTTCGCCATGCAAGAGTGAATTTCGGAATCTTGATAGTGGGCTGCATAAAAGCGATTCCCACAGTCTCTACAATAGAGCGTTAGACTTTCCCTACACGTTTCACAGAGTGAATCCCCTTCACACCCTACTGCTGAATCCCTATCCAATTCCTCCCCGCATGCATCGCAAGTAGTATACATGTCATCATAGCAAGAGAGACAATACACATCCCCATTATTATCAGATGTGTATTCAATGTGTGTGTCATTATCCCCGCACCTCACACACGTTTGGATGATGACCTCTTGCACTTCTGCTTCTTGCCGATTTTCTTGCTGATTTTCCGGCATTTTTTCCTCTGTTCTGAGTGTATCTGAAATTCCTGGCTTTTTGCCTATTTTTCTACTACACTCCAGATTATCATCCTAAGTAGAATGATAATCCGCAATCTAGTAGACAAGTAGTATTAGTTACAGCAAGCGTCCCCCAATAACTTCTCAATCATGTCTGCTGTATTCCAATCGTAACCTCGCAGAATGTCTATGTACTTTTGCACACTCTGAATCGCAGACTGGATTGCTGGCATTGTCTTATCTTCTGCCTTTTCAATCTTGCGCAATTGTAGCAGGAGATAATCATCTAACTGTTCCAAATCCTGATAATTGTACATTTACGCTCCTTTTTAGATATATTCATCCTTCTGCAGATTTTGAACATATTCAAGAGAATCTTTTAGATTTAATCCCATTGCACGCTTTACAATTTTTACCGCTAAAATTGTATTATAATTCTCTCGTAGTAATACTAAAATTTTATTCAGCTCAAATTCCTCTAGTCTCATCTCATAAAAAAATTCATTTGATTCTTCATTCATTTTATCTCCTTTTTAGATTGTATCGGCTTATCACGATACTGCGACATTAAGCCTAATCCCTCTCATTAGGCTTGATTCTGTCTAATCTACATACTCCAGGCGCAATCGGACAACTTTCGTGTGATTTTGTTTAGTTTGGCACATAGCCAGAACAAAACAAGTCGAACAATCTGCTTCATTCTATACTCCTTTTGTCTGATTTGGATTTGACTTGCTGTCACTTGCTGAACATGCTTTTCAGATAGGCTATGGCAATAGCCACTAACAGGAGGATGATGTAATTTGTAGGAATTAGACTCATCGGATTCATTTTTGCTCCTTGTCTTTCTATACTACATTATATACAAATCCGGATTATGTGCAAGAGTATTTTTAATCTGGCAACCTACGATTACCCTACGATATTTCTTAGGACAAAATAAGAATGGATTAGACGCCGGTGAGTAAACTCTAATCAAACTCTAATCCGGCTTTCATGTTCTACTCATAATTTTGTGTACGAGGATTTAGAACATCCGGCCAAGCCCCATGACTTCCATTTCCCGTTGGGCTTTTTTGGAACCTTAGACCGTATAAGCAGTATAAACTAGCCCCACTGTTCGGCCATTGCGTCTGCAACCCCCTGAAACGTCCTGCTTCTAATCTTCCACCTGTCCTTTGTCGGGCCTAAATTCATCGTCCAGGCTCCGCCCCTAGACCTTCCACTCTTGGTCACATAGATTTCTCCCCTGTCCACCAAGTTTGTGGGAACCAGTTTCGGGAGATTTTTCAGCCATAAACAAGTCGCACGTTGGTAAGGATGCCCAAACCAGTACGGCTGGATTATCTGGTCTGGTTTCCGTATGTGCGATGATATGATTCCAATTGGATTTTCAATGGATATTTTGGGGATGTCTGCATCCATCAAGGTCTGTACAAATTGCAGGGCATCTTCCATCTTCTCTCGTCTGCCCTCCTGACGGTTTATCCAGTTCTGCCCCGCCCCACATAAATAGGTGCAGGGAGGAAATGCTATCATCATGTCCCATCCGTCATTCAGGATTTGAAGAACATCCGTTTTAATGTGCGGCCCATGAGTTTCGGTTTCCAGCAGGTCACATGACCAAGCATCATGACCTCGCTTCCGGAACGCATCTCGAACCGTCCCACTAAACTCACAGGCTACAAGGATTTTCATTTTATATTTGTCTTTCTACACAATATAATTATCTAGGATGCGCTTGTACCATCTTCCAAGAAGTATTCGTCCACCTCCCAAATCGTCCGGATGAACCTGCTGTGACCGTCCCACAAGTGCTTTCGATTGGGACAGACGGACAGTATTCTGTACAGTTTGCGTCCGCTCATCTCTCCGAAATGGGAAAATAGGAACTGGTTCTGCAACTGACTGCCGCATTTCCGACAGTATAACTTCACCGACCTGTCCTTCACATCAATTTTTCTGCTGTGTTCCATTTTTCACCTATTGCTTGTGATATTCCTTCCAGAAGTTCCTGGTCAGTTCATCAAATCTTCCGCAAATCGCTTCTTCGTTCTTGACCGTGATTTGCACGTTCTTCACTCTCAACCACTCCGCCAGCAGATGCAGAAGTTCGTGCGCCGCCGTGTCCAGACGCAACTGGCGGGTATGGCTGTCAATTGCATGAAGTTCTCCAAATTTGCCTCGGCGGTAGTTGCCCGTTAATGGCTGTTCACCATCCACTCTGTCAAAATATGCCCATCGTCCTCCGTCCCTGCGCTTGAACGTCTCGGTCGTGATGTCATATAGATACACATCAATCCATTGCTTGCGCCGATTGAAGTAGACACGGAAGGAACGATAGGCAAGTTCTGACAGCATGTCATTTCCTGAAATAGTACCACCAGTCACAGAGAAGTTTCCCTGCGATGCAGATTACCACAAAGACAACGACACAGATGACAACCATTAGACCCTAACCAACCAATCCATGCTTGCCCATCCGACCTTGCCATCCGGTGCTTGGACGTTCAGAAATCCATTGGAAGGAGCGTCCCCGATGTTACTCACAAGTGTCTGGAATGGAAGGACTTCAATGACAATGGAGTTTGGGTCTGGAGATATTCTAAGTCGAAGCCCCAAGGATGCAGTCACCATGTACTGCATGACAGGTGTGATAGGCTGTGCATTTCCAATCCTGCCCACCAAGTAGTGACGACTGAGCCACAGGTTCCCATCAAATCCAGCCGATGTGTAAAATCCGGAACTGAAATAGGGAACGCAGAACAGTTTTCCATTGACAAGTTCCTGTCGTCCGGAGGGAGAAATCACATAGGCCAGCCCGCCATATCCATTGTCAATCAGGAACTCGGCAGTCAGGCCGCGGTAATCGTTCATCTCCGGAATCCCTGCAAGATGAGCATAGGCTCCATCATATCTATCAATTGCAACCCTCTGCCTCTTGGTGTAATACTTTGGATTTGGACTGGCACAGACCATGATGGGCCAGTGTAGATGGCCTCCAATCAAATTGTAAAGAGCCACTCCGGTAACTTTGCTCTTGATTGCCCAACTAGCCAAGTCGGGGTTATCAATCGGGGCATCAGGAGTCTGACCAGTCAGAGACAACAGCCACTTGGTAGTTGGATACTGCGGCCCCATCTTCCATAGGTCAATCCAAGTTGTAACGCCTCCGCCTTTCAGTGGCAGGGTCGCAAAAGTTGCGTCCTCGGTGGGAGGCAGAATACCTGCTTCTTCTTGAGTTTTGATTTCCCAAAGTTCAGTCATGGTCTTGTCTCAGCACTTCCGTCTGTGTAGTACAGAACAACATGGTCTAATTTTCTTCCAACAGGAGTTGGGTTAGGAGGAGCAGGAATCACAGACCAAGTATACTCTGCGGCCCACTTAGCCAAGAAGTTCTGGTCAATGTAGTCCACATCTATCCCTGCGCTGTATCCTTTGTCCACATAACTTGGATAATACTGCCACATGAAAACATTGGAGACACGAGTCATGTCATTTGGAATGTAGGCCGGAGGAATATCATTGAAAGCATCCGGATTGTCCGGAGTTCCGGCTGTCCAGAAAGGAACCTGCTTTATGTACTTCCAATCAGATGGACTTGGATTTAGTGTGTTCAGGATACTGGCCTGAGAGTAGAACACCATCTCAGTATGAGATATTCCAGAAATCTGCTCAAGGTTGTAGAAGAAGTCCATTGCGCTGTGCAGACTGAATGGAGATGTCCTGTCCTCGTAGTCCAGACACAGTTTGTCACCTTTCATCCATGAGCCTTTCACCGTGTTCCACAGCAACTTGGCTTGGTCTGCGTCTGACTCGGTATTCACGAAGTAGTGAAATGCCAAGAATGGAATTTGAAGTGCGTGTACCTGAGCCTGTATGCCCTGCCAGGTTGCATCCACCTTGGTTCCGATGCTGGCACGAGTTCCAACAAACGATGGCTTGAAGGAAAGTTCGGACAGAACGATTCCTTGCTCCCAAGATGAAAAATCTGCTCCGCTATTTGGCTTTAAAGTGATTCCCATATTTCTCCTAAAATCTTAAAAAACTTACGATTTGTTACTCAAAATTTCCAGTTTCTTCTGAATACTTCAATTATCTTGTCAATTCGTAAACACCGTCTGTTTGGTTATATTGGACGATTTTCCTCACGGTCAGACGATGCAGGGACATCCGGATTGACTTGTCTGTGATACGAAGATTGGACATGAGTTGTTCTTTTTTCTTGGCTCCATCCTTCAACTGAGTGATAACCCAAATGTCCGTGAGATGGCTAGGAACTCCAGTCATAATTATACCTCTGGAACTTCTTCCAAACTATAATAGATTGGCATCCCAATCGCCTTGGCATAGGTAACTTCCTTGTCGGCTCCTGTACTTTCACCTTCCATGCGGTAAAGAGCGTCACAATAGACGAGCCACTCATTATCCTGAGCCAACCAGAACTCATAAGGATGCAGGTAGAGCAAATCCCAAAAGTGGGTCAGATGCGGGATGTACGGACACCAACCTTTCTTGGACAGCAACTCCGCCATATCAATCGCCCGTTCAACATTCTTCGCCTTATCCCCGTTGGAATAAGGGCCAGCCACATAGATTTTCTTCATTTTACCTCTCTTTGTTTTATTTTCTCATAATATGATTTATGCCCGATGTGGAACTGCCCACAAAACTCACACTTGTAAGAGTGTAAGTCATCTAAAACTACATGTGGGTCTTTGTGCCACATTATCATTCTCGCTCTGTTAGCATCTTTCTCAGTCGGATATTTCAACTTGCCAGTGGCCTTGCACTCCTTGTAGGTTGTCATTTATACTCTTTGGGCCAAGTTTGTGGACAGCGATTCCCATATTCTTCCAATTCGTCCTTGGCATACACTGACAATATTTTGGCCTTGGGCAGAAGAATCTCCGCCAACCTTTCTTCTGGAATGGAATGGCCTTCATCAACCAACTTATCGTCTATGTACAGGCCAATCCAGTCTCCTCCATCGGAATGTAAAAACTTGATGGTTTTCATTTCCAATTCTCCTTGATTGACAGTAAGTCAGTTTCAGACAGGAAATTCCTGGTCGGACGCTCGGAGTGTAAAACAGCACTTGACGGTTTTGTACCAAAAGTGTCAATTGGGCGGCGAGGAGCAGATACCTGACCGGAAAGCCCCTTGATACCCATGCTCCAGACGAACATCGGCTCAGGCAGGATTGCCATGAACGTGCCAACCAGAATGGGAACCACGACACTCCAAGTCGTCAGGTCAAAGGATTTGCCCTGCACAGCGAGGATGCCGATGATGTTCGTCCAGATGTCGTAGACGTAGGCCAGCAGACCGCCGATGACTAGAATCCATTCTCCGAACTCTGCGTTCCTGTCTCCCAACAGGCTTTCGATGCTGTTGGTGTTGAAAATCAGTTCCAGAACCGTGACAGCGAAGGCCATGATAATCCCTGCCCATGCCATGCTGTGATTGGTGCTGAAATTGAAGCCCTTGTAGGAGAACACGATAGAGATAATCCAGAGCAGAACCGCAGTCACCAGAGCCAGCAGTCTCTTGATTTTGGGCCACAGCGTAATGAAATCACGATTGTAGTTGTTCATTGTACGATGTCTCCTTTGTTTTGCTGTGATTGTGTTTCCAGAATAATCCTGAGTGTGTCACTTGCATAACTTTTTGATACTCCCACCGAACGGGAAATCTCGGATGGGCCAGGCGTTCTCTGCTCATTCTGCTGGACAGAAAGCACATATTCGGCTATCTTCTTCCGAACGGCAAACGAACCATCGTCCGAACGTTCGTTCGGTGTTCGTTCGGTGTTCGTTCGGCGTGTTTGATGAAACGGAATGTTCGCTGTTCGATGTTCACTCTTTCGTTCTCTGCGTTCTTGACGTTCGTTCTCTCGTTGTAGAACTCGTTCGGTATGCACCGCACTAATAGACATCAAAAGTCCTGCGGGAACGGACAGAATAGAGATAAGTCCTACCGCTAAGACTTTCCACCAGGAAACTCCTGCTTCCCAATCCAGAAGGACATTTACTGTCAAAATCACTGATAAATAAACCAAGTAAATGAATATGGCAACGAACAGAGGAGATTGATTCTCTTTCTTGGTGTAGTGTCGGTTGTTCTCCCAAAACTGAACGGCCTTGAAGATTGCAGAATATCCAAGCCCCTCAATGACCACTCCATAAGTAAACCCGAAGAACCTGCCGAATCCCAACTCATTTACGACATGCAAATATCCTACATAGGCAGGAATTAGTGGGACAATAAAAGGAATGACCTTGGATAGAAAGGTTACAAAACTATGTTCTCCACTATCCATCCATTCGACAATTCTATCGAAAACATTCATTGGATGTTGCTCCTATTCGATTGTAGTTTTATGGGAAGTCATCTGATGATGCCCAATTGAATCAGAAGCCCAAGCACCGAGCCGCAGATGAAGGCAAGGCTTCCAATCAAATAGGACACAAACATCAAGATGTTGTAATTCATTTTTTACTCCTTTTGCTGGAAGTATAACACACTTTATACTACTTGAACAGGGATTCAGGATTTTCTAATCTTTTATTAATCTGACTTACTGTCATTTATTTCTAATCTAATTCTAATAATTCCTCCTTGTATTTTAAAAGTAAATACGGTATAATACATAGATATATAAGGAGAAAAGACAATGAATAGAAAAGAGAAACTAGGATTAATCATTATTATTGCTTCATCTGTTTTTGCAGTTAATTACACTGGAGCATATTTTGTTATGACTTTAGTAGGATTCATAGTCGGATGTTTCTTGTTTCTTTAGGATAAAAATATGACTAAGATAAATTTACATGCAGAGGTTCTTCCAAGCGGAGAATTTCTATACAAGAAGTATTGGTTGGAGATGGGAACTGCTCGTTCCATCCCCAAACTCGCTGAGTGGTGCAGGAAGAACGGCTATGTCCACAAGACAACGGGCAAGGCTGTGACCAACGGCGGCATCTGGTTGAAGATGTGGCGATGGGCCTTGCGCCCCGAAAACCTTGAGGAAGCCAGGAAAATCTTCAATCAGGCATCCAGAGACAGCGGCATGTTCTTCACCAAGGGTGAATGGGATGAGTACATCCACACCAGAGCAAAATGCGGAAGTATGCTGACCCCAAATCAGTATGAAACATTCGTAAAGTCCACCGGAGGCTGATATGCAGTCTTACCAATGTGACAGATGTGGTAAATTCGTCTCTGGATGGTGCAAGTGGCATCTCGCTGGCAGTGTAGCAAATGACATATATTTTGACCTCCACAAGCAAAGCATTGCAAACTCATATCAAAGACTGGATGGGCTGGAACTTTGTGATGAATGTGCAGAATCCCTAAAGAGATGGTGGATACCCAATGTTGCAGAAAAGCCATCAAAGCCATCTGGTTCCTGATTCATCTGACAAGTTTATCTACTGGCTGTTCATGGGTAGATGCATCTGCTGTTGGAGACGAGCAACCGAGATAAACGAGATTATCCTGCGCTCACGAAGCAAGGATGCATTGAAGGACTGGAAGAACCGTGTCCCGATGTGCAGAGAGCATCATGAGGAATATCACCATGACGGAGTGAGCGCAGATAAAGTGCAATATCTTATCGAAAGGCGCAGGGAGTTCCTGACTCGAACCAACAGGGTGGAATATATCTAATGCCTCCTTACACAGAATTTTCCCCACATTACCAAGAACAATGCTTTGAGGCGTGGTATGCAGGTGGCCGACCATCATCTCCCACCAAGACCCATGACCTTATTCCATTCGATGACGAACACAAGAAGCCGAGTGTCCGTCTCATCACGGCCTGGATGGACGAACTCATGTGGAATCTTCGTGCCGATGAGTTGGATGCCAAGGCAATCCAGAAGTCTGAAACTCATCTCATTCTGAAAAAGGCCGAGATGCTCAAACGACAGGCCGATACTGGCTTCAAGATGCAGGATAAGGGACTCAAGCATCTGATGGAGCGTGGTTTTGATTCTGCGGCCTCTGCGGTAAATGCAATCGTCAAGGGTGTGGATATTGAGCGTTCCAGTAGCGGAATTTCTGAATTTCTGATAAAACTGTCCACGATGTCCGATGCGGATGTGAAAGAGGAGATTTTGAAACTCTCACAGCGAGTTGAGCCTGATAAGAGCATCATTGATATGGGAATTCCAGATGAGCAGAAAACTGACAGCAAGTCAGACGATGAGTAGTGCAAAGACCTCTAACAACTGATGAACAACAGCGGCTTCTTCTTCTAGTCCATGAAGCAAAGTCAAGGGGACTGAAACTAGATGAAGAACTTGTAAACCCAAATAAGAAGGACATGAAATGGCCCATCGCCTCAAATAATTACTTTTTGAGGAACGATGGGAAATTGTACAATCCATCCCCGAACCATGAGGGCTTCATCAAGTCCACAGCGAGGAACGTTTTGCTGTTTGGGCCGAGAGGGTGCGGTAAAGCCCTATCCATCAATACTCCTATTCCAACGCCTGATGGATGGAAGGCTATGGCAGACATTAGGGTGGGAGATTTTGTATTTGATGAATTTGGAAATTCAGTGGAAGTTGTTCAAGTATCCGACTTTATGTTCAACCATGTCTGTTATGACGTTGTGTTTGATGATGATTCTGTCATCACAGCAGATGCAGAACATATTTGGACAACACTTGATGCCAAAAATAGGTCAAATAGAGACTCTGGAGGAAAACTCAGAATAAAGAGAGGAAAATTAGTTTTTCGTAGCAAATCCTATTGGCAATATTCTAATGTTACCACAGAAGAAATTAAAAATACTTTGCATACGGGATATAGAAATGACGTAAATCATTCTGTGGACGTTGCGGGGCCACTAAATTTGGAGGAAAAGAGTCTCTCAATTCCTCCATATGTTTTGGGATTATGGTTAGGAGATGGCACATCAGCAGGTTCTAGCATCACCATTGGAGAACAAGACATACACGAACAGGAAATCATACTTTCTAAGTTTGGAATCCATCTAACATCATATGGAAATATTCAATATGGAATGAATTTAAATGGTGTTCAGTCTGTTCTTAGAAACTCAAAAACTGGTCAACTGGAATCAAATCCTGACAGTCTATTCTCTAAACTGAAAAAATATGATTTGATAAAGAATAAGCACATTCCACTAGAGTATCTTCGCTCATCTTATCAGCAACGTCTGGAATTATTGCAAGGGTTGATGGATTCGGATGGAACTATTAGGCCCGATGGAGCCTGTGAATATTGCACAGTTTCTTCAAAATTAGCACATGATTTTTATGAACTGTGCATGACTTTGGGAATAAAAGTTTCCATGAAAGAAGGCATAGTAAGATTCAATGGAAAAGATATTGGAAGATTTAGATTTGTGTTTGTTCCATATATTCCAGTATTCAAACTCTCAAGAAAACTAAATAGAGTAAAAAAGAGAGGAAATCAATCTGAAAGACGATTTAGACGATATATCGTTGATATAAGAAAGACTGACTCTGTTCCAGTAAAATGTATTGCAGTCAATTCTCAAAGACATCTGTATTTGGCTGGCAGGTCATTTATTCCTACACACAACTCCGGCGCAGGGTCGCAGAAGGCTCTGTTCAAAATCATGCAGGGTCAGGATGGGATTGTCATGAACCCCGACTTCGAGAACCTGAAAATCTCCACATGGCCGGAATTTCGTGCATGGATACCTTGGGAGATGGTCATTCCGTCCCAAAGGCATCGTGCCAATCCTGCATGGCAACCTCATCAACCGTTTGCATTGGTCTTTCGCAATGGCGTGACGGTCTATGTCAAAGGTGGCAGACAATCTTCGTCCAGCCGAGGCCCGAATGTGAACTGGTTCTGGTATGATGAAGGCGGCAGGGATGAAACAGGTGAGACATGGCAAATCACCAATGCGGGTGTCCGTGTAGGTCATGACCCACAGGCATGGTGTACGGAAACCCCTAGACCCATCGAACACTGGTCATACAGGTTCTTTATTGATAAACAAATCCCTGAGGACTTAATTGAGGAGTTTCAGAAAGTCACAGGTGGTGATAGAATATTAGTGGAGAGTTTTCACGCCACTAGGGACGATAATAAGGCGAATTTGGATGCAACCTACTATCTGAACCTGTCCTTGAACTATCCGAGTGGCTATTTACGGGCGCAGGAGTTTGAGGGAGACTTTGCAAACGAGGGCGGCAAGATTGGCGACAGGAAGTGGTTCAATGGAAAAGTCGTCAATGACCCTCCTGAGAATGTTCTGAAACGAGTTCGATTTTGGGACTTGGCGGCAACCGAAAAGAAATTCACCAAGGATGACCCTGATGAGAGTGTCGGAAGCCTCCTGTCCAAAAAGGATTTGCCAAACGAAGAAGGCAGGAACGTCCCGAACTTTTACATCGAGCATCAAGTTTCCGGATATTGGGAATGGGATGCCCTGCTGGATGCCATTGCCAATACCGCAAGGCACGATGGCAGGGATGTTGTGGTGGTTCTGGAGGAAGAACCTGGCTCTGGAGGCAAGAACCAAGTTGCGGCGGTGCAGACCTACTTCAAGAAACAGCCGGACTTGCAGGATTTTAAGGTTGTGGGACAACGTGCAAGGGATGTGGGTGACAGGGTGATGGCCGCAAATCACTGGTTTGCTGTGGCATCGAGAGGCAATATGTGGTTGGTCAGGGGCAATTGGAATGAAAAGTTCCTCGCACAACTGGATGGCTTCACTCAAATCCTGCACGATGACCATGTGACATCTGTAACGGGAGCGATGACCTATCTCAATCCTTTCAAGACATGGGCAAGAGTTCCCTTCATGAAAATATAAGGACTTATTCTAATGGGTGATGAACTTGTAACAAGGACGCTTCCTCCTACAAATGTAGCAACGAATGTGCCAATGCCCTCCAAAGAGGCAGGTCAGAGGTCTATCAACATCACTGACCTGTTCATTACTCGTTGGACTCCGCCTTGGTCACGGCCTCCGTCACTTCCTGCATACACTTGGAGAGCATGGGTACTCAATCAACCTGTGGCAACCGTGTGCCGTGAGATGCTGATTACGATGCTGACAGGTCTGGATTGGACGATTACAGCCAGGGACTCAGACAAAAAAGAGGACTTGGCCCCCACGATGGACTATTACAACAAACTTCTCAATCATGGTGGCTATTATCTGGACACCGATTGGACTGGACTTCTGGAATGGGTCTGTGGGGATTTGCTGGACATTCCATTTGGCGGGGCTGTGGAAGTTGGACGCAGAGATGACAGTCCCAAGGGCAGGGTCGTTTGGCTCCGTCCTCTGGATGGTGGAACACTGTATCCCACTTTGAACAAAGCATTTCCTGTGGTTCAGTACTATCAGGGCTACAGCGCAGTCATGTTCCCTAAACATGCGATTGCAAGAACCTATATGTCTCCAAGACCAGAGATTTTCCGTGAAGGATGGGGCATCGCTCCTCCGGAGAAAATCTATTTTGCATTGGACTTGCTCAATCGTGGCGACAAGTATTATGCCAATCTTCTTCTGGATGTGCCTCCGGCTGGCATCTTGGATTTGGGAGACATGGAAAAGACATCGGCGCAGGAGTGGATTAACGAATTCCGCACCTTTGTAGCCAACACCACAGATGCTTTCCGTATCCCTGTTCTGTACGAGCATAACAACGAGGTCAAATTCCTGCCGTTTGGCAAAGTGCCGAATGACATCATGTTTGACCATATCACCTTGAAGTATGCGGCTTTGGTCGCATCGGCCTATGGCTTGCAGTTGAACGACATCGGCTTGCAGACAACCTCTCGTTCTGGTGAGACTTTGGCTGGAGCCATTCGTGCCACGACCCAAACCATGCGCTCAGGCATGGCGAAACTCAAGATGAAGATTAAATACTTCATCGAGCAAATCCTTCCTGACACCTTGCAGTTCGATTGGGTGGACTTCAATGCCGACTCCAATGTGGCAATGGGTCGTGCAAGACTGGCATCTGCTACGGCCTTCAATGCGCTTATTCAGGCTGGAGCGTTCTCTGCTCAGGAAATCAGAAGTCAGATGCTATTCGATGGTCTGCTCAGTGTTTCCATTCCGAATGAGCGTCCCAAGGATGCAGTTCCTCAAACTCCTCCAGGCTCAAAGACCCCTGAACGTCCTGGCAGTTTGGGTCATGGAACTCTGCCTTCCGAGGGTGGGGAGGGTGAGTTGAGGTCTATCGTCATCAAGCGTTCTGATTATGCAGACAAACGGACAGGCAATTTCGTGAAGGATATAGTCTTGGCGACTTATCCAAGGTTGAAAGAGTTCCTGTCATTGATTTCGGACGATGATTTGATGCTGTCCAAGTCCATGATACTGGATGGCATCTTCTCGGACGAAGCGGGAGTTGTGCAACTCATTTCCGAACTGTCCAATCGCAAGTCTGTGCTTGGAATTGACATGAAGTCAGTTCGCAGTCTGATGGGCGAAGTGACCGGAGTTCCTGATGAAAAGAAGAAGAAACTGGAGGAAAAACTCAAGGGAAGCACAAATCAACTCGTATCTCTCACGGCAATCAAGTCCTTGGCCGATGTGATGTGGGAGCAGGAAGTTGCCCAAATCAACGACCTCGAAATGAACTGGAACGAGTCGGAAGAACCCGTTGAAGGTGACACTCAAGAAGCATTTGACGGAGAAGTTGTAAACGGGTATGATTATATTGTAGAAGAAGTTAAGTCGAGAACCTTAAAATCCCTTCCTGCAACCATTGAGGCATGGATTTTGAGTGAGATTGAAGAAATGAATAGGAGTAAATAAGATGTTCAGAAAAGCAGTAGATTTCATAATCAAGGTTGCGCCGCTTGACAACAGTACGGCTCCGCTATATCTGCAAGAGATTAAGGCTCTTTTGGATGCAGGTTGGGACATCCTCTCATCCACTTCATTCGGGATTGAGCCTGGTGGACATGCTGGCGCAGGTGCAATTCAGGTCTACACCGCATTGGTGAAATACCAGTATTACGATGTGGCTCCTGTTTCTGATGAGGAAGATGTACCTGAGAACTAATGCTTGATTGGCTGTTTTACTTGGCAGTTGGGAAAGTCCTGATATTCCTGTGGCAACGCTTTCCCCTGCCAAGTGTGAATAAGACCTTAACATATTTACATGGGTGCGACCTCTGCTCAGGAACGTGGATATATTTTCTTCTTGCGTTCCTGATACGAGTTGATTTCGTACAATTGATGGGGTTTGGAGTTCACTATCCGGTGGTGAGCCAGTTCGTAACAGGGGGAATTTCATCCTTCGTAATGTGGCTTCTGTCTGCCGGATGGAAAAGCAAGTTTGATATTGTTGTTTTACGGTGAGGAATTATGCCATATTCAACTTTGCCGAGTGGGTCAGAAGGGGCAAAGACGTTTGAAAAAGTTTATAACAATGCCCTGAAAGAATATAAAGGCGATAAGGGCAAGGCGGCTCAGACCGCATGGGCGGCTTTGAAGAATCAAGGCTACCGCAAAAATCCTGATTCTGGTCAGTGGGAGAAGAAGTCGGAACTTGCCGAGTTCTCCATGACCATCGTGAAGGCATCTTTCGACAAAGTAGACCAGAAGATGAAGTTCAGGGCAAAGGCATCCGACACCGACCCCGATTTGTACGGTGAGCAGATGACCCCCGAACTTTTCAGGGACTTTGTGGACAGGATTGAGAACGATACTCCGGTTCCGGAGGCGTTCAAGTCCGTGATTTGCGAGGAAGATTGGTGTGGGGGATTGCCTTATCCGAGCATCGCACATTACAAATCTGCTGGCGGCAAGAATGTTCCTGGCGACATTGATAATGTCTATGTGGATGGGAACATCCTGAAATCCACTGGTGTCCTCTACGACAATGATTTGGGTCGTGCGGTATTCAATTCTTTGTGTAATGACCTGTATAACAAGAAAAATCAAGTAGACAAAGACCCTGTTCGCATCTCCATCGGATTTTTGGATTTGGAACATGCCCATATTGGACAGGGCATGGACTATATCTTTGAACGGAAAGACCTCACAACTGTATGTCCGATGTGTTCTAGGGGAATTGGGGGTAAGAGATATTTGAAAGGAATTTTAGTCCATGAGGCTTTTACGAGAGTTCCAGTGAATCCTCGTACCGAAGCGGAGGTTATGAAGGCTATGGGTGATGAAATCAAGACCAAGAAGGATGATGCCGCTTCCATCGTGGGCGACCTGGCTGAGTCTCTGGTGGACAAGTCCAAGGTCGGAGAGGTTCTGACTCTCAAGGCGAATGGCACTCTGGAATCCACCAATGCTCACGGTGTTCTGACCAGTAACACCAATCCAGGTGGGAGCAATGTTCCCAACCTTAACAAAGATGTCTATGATGGTTGCTATGACCCCAACACGAACAGTTGGAATCAGGAGTGCATCGAGCAGATTTTCATGGGTCATACGGTTCCTCTGCGTAGGGACTGGCAGTATAACGACACCGACCACAGGCCGGACATGGACGATGGGAAAACCCCAAGCACTTCATCCAAGTCTCAGGCGGAAGATTACTTTGCACAGTTCTCTGTGACCAAGAAGGAGAAGGATGGCGACCACCCCGCATCGCATTATCTGGTGGCGGAAGATACGTCCAAACCTTCAACTTGGCATTTGCGTGTAAAAGACAGTTCGGGTAAAATTAATCCAAGGCTATTAGGTGGCGCACATGCGGCTTTGACAAAGGAGTATAGGGGAAAACCCTATGGTGGCCCCGACAAAGGTAAAGCATTAGCACACTTGAAAAGGCTGTATCATGCCGCAGGTCTTGACTGGCCTGAGGAGGAGAAATCAATTATGGAAACTAAAGGTAAAATTACGGAAGCGAAAGTTCCTGGTAGCCCCGAAATTCGTGAACCTTTTGAGATTGACGAGGACGAACTGTATCCGGAAGTCACGGATAAGGAAACCAACGTCAATCCTTCCAAGAGGGGCAAGGGTGGTATGCTGGCCCCTGCGGGCGAGGTTCAGGATGTGAACGGCTACACAGATACGCAAAAGAGAGACAAGATGGAGGCTCGTTCCGCCAAGGCATATGCTGGCAAGGAAACGGATGCCGAGGAAGCGGCTGAGGAAGATGAGAAGGACGATGGCAAGGATGGCAAGAAAGAGAAGGCTCTTGTTGCATCGGCTCGTTCCCTGATTGGTGCAGTCATCAGCCTCAAGTCTCAGGGTGTTGGCGGGGATGAAGCCCTGCAAGCCATCCAGCCTCTTTTCAATGCGTTTGGCAATGAGGTCAAGCGGTCTTTGACGACCAGAGCATTTGGTCAGGAAGAACTGGAATCTGTGGTTCAGAGGGCAGTTGCTCCTCTGTATGAGCAGATTGCAACCCTACAGGCTCAACTGGCGGCTGGAAACCCTGCTGTCACTCGGTCAGCCGTGAAGGGTATGCCCACTCCTCGTTCTGTGAAGATGACCCCGTTCACTTCGCAGGTCATGAGGTCGCAGACTGGTGGAGAGATTGTTGGTGATTTGACTGGCAATCTGACCCCTCAGAAGTCTCAGTTCTCGCAGATTCGTGATTTGGCTCGCAAGACTACAGTGGGGTATTAGCAAGTTTCTAATCAGAAAATATTTCTCTAGAAAAAATCAATGCGGTAAAGCCATTATTGGGCGGCGCATCAACAAAAGGATGGCTTAATATGGGTGGCGAATTTATGTTAGATTTGGGGCAGGCTCAGGGTTCTGCTTGGCCGATGGGCCGTGTGGATGCTCGTCTTGACCCCTTTGTTCGTAGGGCAACGGATTCAATCAACTCCCTTGCAACTACTCCTGCGGATTTCTCTGCACAGTTCCCTCAGCCTCTTGACACGACTGAGTTGCTCATCATGTGCGAGGAAATCTCGCTGTGGAAGGCTCTGCCGGAAATTCCTACGGCTTTGCAGTCGGAGACTTGGCGTGAAATGTCCTCGCTGGCGTTTACGTCCGGTTCTTCCTATCTGACCTTTGCCGATGGTGCTTGCCCCGAGGAATTCTATCATCAGGGTGCAAACAAGACCATTACGCTCAAGAACCTTGGAGCGCATAAGGCTTTGACGCTCTCCGACATCATGCACTCTCAGGCTGTTGCCGCCGCAGGTTGGAACGGCATCAATCGCATCGTGGGTGGCTTCCAGTTCGGTGAGGGTATGCCTGGTGGTAACGATGTCGGCACGTTCACGGCTGAGGCTGTGGCTGACCTCAAGGCTAAGGAAATGGTGCTGGCGGGTGTGCTAGTGCTGAACGGTTGGGACAATCTGCTTGTCAATGGTAATGCGACCAGTAACCCTCTGGAGTTCGATGGTCTTGCACAGCAATTGACTGCAACTGGCTCTCACTCTCGTTCTGCCGCCGCTTTGCTGGCTTCTGGTACTTTTGCGGCAATTGATTTTGACCGCTTCTGCGCCGAAGGTTGTGCCAAGCCGGATACGGTTGCTGGACATCCTCAGGCCATTCAGGAACTCATGACTGCATACTTCCAGTTGGGGTGGCAGGGTTCTCAGTTGATTTACAACACTAACGGCAATCGGCTGACTCCTGGCTACAACTTCTCTGGTGAAGTCAATACGGGCATTGGGCCTCTGAAAGTGGTTGCTGACAGACACTTTGCGGTGTCCAACAGTTCCACGACCTACGAATCCAAACTGTATCCTCTCCGCATGACGCATAACGGTGAGCCTCTGATTTACAAACGGACTCAAATCCCGTTCAGTTTCCGTGATTTGGTTCCTGGTTGTACGTCAATCCAGTTTGAGATTTGGGCCAAGACTGCTTTGATTGTGAAGGCAATCTGCGCTCAGGGCTTGTACGACAGCATCTTTACTGGTCGTTCTGTGACTGTCTGCCCGACCATTTAGTTTCGAGATTCGCAGTCTGCTCTGTACGATGGAGACTCCCCTTCGGGGGAGTTTTCATTTGACTTTCTGTCAGTTTTGGGTGATACTTATTGCAGGAGAAATTATGAACAAGAAAACTACCGATATTTACTTTGCCGCCGCCCTGCTGTCCTTGGGGGCCAAATTGGAAAGCACAAACAAGGACGACCCCCGACATATGGAATTTGAGTTTTCTGTAAATCATGCTCTGGATGATATTCAGGTACAGGCTCCCGACTTGGACGTTCTGGAAAACAAATGGGTCAATCGGACTTTGCAGGTCAATGCCTTCGAGTTTGCAGAGGCAATCAAGAGGATGAAATCTCTGGTTCACAGCCTGTAATGGAAAATCGTCAAAAAACGTCTATTATTGACGATGTACGAATGTGACAAAATCAGTCACAAATCTGCACACTCGTAACTATGCTGAGAACTCATAAGTGTCCTGATTGTGGAAAATGGTTCATCCTGACAGGCAAGCCTGCTGAATACTACGATGACATGATGTTCCATGCTCCCAAGTTGAACCTTGTCTGCGGCCACTGTGGAACCCTGTTCTACCTGAGAAATAAGCAGGATGACCCATCTAGCGGCAGACTACTGGCAGTTCAGGGTGCAGACTACATAGAGGATTTTGGAGAATTCTAATCCCTTCCCAAATTTGGTCAAATATGTTATACTTCCTTTCGGCTTCCAAGGCTATTGTGTCTACCAAGTTCCACTACCGTTGCTACTGTATTGGCTCTCCCCTCTAAGGAGCAGGCGCATAATTGGACAATGAGAGTTCGAGTCTCTCCAGTAGCGAAATTATGAGAAGATTATGACATATGAACTAAAAGAAAATGGTTGGGTTGTCAATGATGCAGGTCAGGTGGCTATGGTTCACCACGACAGCAACCCCTGCACAATTCGGATTGAGAGTACGGGGGCCGAATACAGTTTCTCCCCGCACGATGGGGTGTCGTTCTGTTGGGTTAGCCCTGATGATGTTCCGATACTCTTGGGAATAAAAACCCAAGTTTGTTGCGGAAAATCAGGGCCAAAGTTCCTACTCGCAAACATGCCTCAGACCTGTTTGTGGGTGGATAGAAAAAGGTGCTAATATGACCGTTCCTACTCCTGTCGTAACAAAGCCTTGGTATGCTTCAAAGACCGTTTGGCTTAATGCTGTCGCAACTCTGGTTGCAATTTATTCTTTGCTCCAGGTTACTCCGGTATTTCCTACTGCTTATCTGCCCTATTTGGGTTTGGCAGTTGGTGTGCTAAATGTGGTGATTAGAATTTGGTTCACGGACACGCCCATCGGCTAGACTACAAGTCATAATCAGAAGATACAATGAAAATTGCTTGCACAGGTGCTACTGGAAAAGTCGGAAAACTTCTGGTGGATAAGTATTCTGTAATCCCACTGGAATGTGACATCCGAAATACTGATGAAGTCGAAAGAGCGATTGCAAAGGTCAGACCAGATGTAATCTGTCATTTGGCATCTGTCAGTGATGTGGATTGGTGTGAGAAGAAGGAAAATTGGCCGGAGGTCATGGAGGTCAATTTTACTGGAACTCGTCATGTTGTGAATATTGCCAACAAGTACAATGCCAAGGTGATGCTATTATCAACCGACCATGTATTTGATGGCAAAAAGGGCAACTACAGGGAAGATTACAGGTTCGTCACGTTCCCCAAGAACTATCATAGACCTGTCAATGGATATGGGCTGTCCAAACTGTGTGCGGAAGTCCTTCGCAGTTCCAATGACAACATGAAGGTGGTTCGGACTTCCTATCTGTTCGATTTCAAAAGAGCCTACGACAAATTCAAACATCAGATTGATATTCCGGCAGAATTTCCCACTTTCATGCTGAGAAGTTTTATGTATTTAAATCATTTTGTGGACAATCTGTACATCTATTGCACAAGATTTGATGAGATGCCCAAAGTTCTCCATCTGAGTGGGTCGGAGATTGTCTCTTGGTATGAATTTGGACTGGCAGTCGCATCCATGCTTGGATTCGACAAAAAGTTGGTTCGTCCTAGGAACAAGGAAATCAAGACGGATTGGCTGGCTCCTCGCCCTCACAAGGGCGGTCTGAACGTCTCTCTCAGCAAGAAACTTGGATTTCCTCAGTATTCCTATCTGGACGGTCTAAAGGCAATGAAAGATGGGAAATAAAGTTTCTATTGTCGTTCCCTGCTACAACCACTATGACCTTCTGCACTCCTTGTTGTTTGATATTTATAACTTCAATCGGGATGTGGATGAAGTGGTCATCATTGACAATGGAAGCAATGCCAAAGACTTCTTCGATGGCTACAACTGGTGGCTGAAAAGCAAGAACCTGCCACTCAAGATGTACACCATCAAGGAGAATGTCGGATTTCTCAAGGCTTGCAACTTTGGAGTTCCCAAGGCTGATGGAGATATCATTCTTCTGGTCAGCAACGATGTCCAAATCAAGCGTCCCATTCTGGATGAAGTGAAGGAGAAATTGAATGGTGGGAATTGCATTGTTGGGCCTAGACTTGTTGATTGGAATAGCGGCTGGAATTGCTTCAATAATCATATCTATCCATATCTTGAGGGATGGCTTCTTGGATTTACCAGAGGGACTTGGAAGGACTTGGGAGGCTTTGATGAACGCTTTGCGCCCAACGACTATGAAGATGTGGATTTTTCAACATCAGCCATTAGTAAAGGCTATTCTCTGGTTACACTCGGCAACAGTCAGATTACTCACCTTGGAGGAGCAACTCTTAAATTCAGTCCTCAAAGGGAGGCACTCACGAAAATAAATCAGGAAAAGTTCAGGCAGAAGTGGGTAAAATGATTGATACCTATATTAATTCAGATAGAATTAATATTAATTTATTAAATCTACCAGATGAAGTAATATATAATTTTCAAAGAAGAATACAAATATCTCTAATTTCCGGATGTTGGGAATGGACTGGAATAAAAAATGAACAAGGATATGGAGTTATAGGAAAATCTCCATATATTAGAGATGGAAAAAATACTAGAGCACATCAACTTTCTTGGATTATTTATAATGGAAAAATACCCAAGGGGCTGTATGTTTGTCATAGATGTGATAATCCGTCCTGTGTAAATCCTGACCATTTATTTTTAGGGACTCCAAAAGAAAATACTAGAGATAAAATGAGAAAGGGAAGAAACAACACGGGCATGGGGTATATTGGAACAAAGTTGTCTCCTCAAGATATTATTAACATTAGGTGTGATGCATCAATAGGAGTATCTTATAAGGATATAGGAGTAAAATATGGAATATCAAGAAGATTTGCTAGTAAAATTATCTCTAGGGAGAGATATGATTGGGTCGAGTAATAAAATAAAAGTTTTAGTTCTTTATATAGCATATCCATTTTCTATTGCATCATATTTCTTGACTGCTTTGCAAAAACGAACAGATATAGAACTAAAAACCGCAGGTCAATATACTGGAAACTGGATTCCTTGGCAGGGAGGCATGACCCTGCCGATGAAATATGTGGTCACTCCCGACATTCCGTTGCCTCAATCCATGATTGGGCAGAACGTCCCCTATGAGATGGTCAAAGCACAACTTGGAGGTTGGGTTCCAGATTTGGTCTTGAACATTGATGCAGGATGCCACTGGTCTGCTCATCCGTCCGATGGCTTTGTGGCAACTGTGGCTACAGACCCGCATTGCCTGAACTATGACCTGCCACGAAGTTATTCCAATGCCTTCTTCAATATGCAGAAAGTCTACTCCAAACCTGGAGATTCCTACCTGCCTTATGCCTATTCTCCTGAATATCATTATCCGGATGAGAATGTGGAAAAGGACACGGATGCAGTTCTGATTGGGATGCCCTATCCGCAGAGAGTAGAATGGGTCAATGCCCTGAGAAGCCGAGGAGTTTCCGTCATCTTTGAGAATGGCCCAATCTTCGATGAGGCAAGGCAACTCTACAATCGTGGCAGGATTGGTCTGAACTGGTCAAGTCTGGACGACCTGAACGCACGATGCTACGAATTGTGTGCCATGAAACTTGCACCTGTTGTAAATCATGTGACAGACCTATCCACATCTGGACTGAACGTGTTTGAATTTGGAAATGTCAATGATGCCATAGACCTAGTAGTGAGTCTGAGAAATGACACTCAGTTACGAAGAAATTCTGCCCAACGAGCGTATGAGTCTGTTCAGGGTCAGACCTACGATGCAAGAGTAGAGCAAATCCTGAAAGAGTGTGGGTTTATTTAGATGGACATTCTAGTTTACATCTGTCTGCTGTTCTTAGGAGTATGTAGCCTGTCCATTGTGCTGGCAGTCATCAATGCTGTGATTGGACGTTTTATCAGTACACACATTGATTCAGATGTTTTTGGGATGATATGCATCATATCATGGTGCATTGCCTTTATTGCACTTGTCAGCCGATTCATCATATTCATAGTGAAGGGCGATTAGATGGACGATGATTACTATGGGGGCACGAAACTGGTGCTCTACATATTCCTCTCATGTATTGCGGGAGTGATTGGATGTCTGATTTTGTGTATGTTTCTGGTTCTGTCAAAATGAACATCATTGTCGTGGTGAGGACTCTGAACGAGTCAAAGAACATTGACCGCTTCTGCCAGTCTTATTCTTGGGCAGACAAGATTTTGATTGCCGATGGTGGAAGTTCAGACGACACCATTTACAGGGCGATGAAGTTTGACAACACCTACGCATACACGTTCCGAGACAAGATATGGCACACCGACAAGGTTTTCAGCAATCCTCGTGGTAAGCACATCAACTTCCTGATTGATTGGGCAAAGCGGGAACATGCCGACTGGATTATCTTTGACGATGTGGATTGTGTTCCCACCGTAGACCTGCAAAAGTGGGGCAGGAATATCTTGGAAGGCTGTTCTATGGAGTTGTGCTATGCCTACAGGTACTATGTAAAAGGCGAAAAGGAATACTATCCGGATGCAAACAAGCCAGGTCAGAGCCTTTGGGCTTGGAGAAATTACTCCAAGGTTCGTGCAGATGAGACTGACCCAACGGTTTTCACCATGAAAATCCCATCCAAGATGGGCATGTATCTCCTGCCGCCATATGTCCTATTGCACTATTTCTATCCGGACGAAGAAACAATTCAAAAGAAGATGGAATTCTATGGTATAACTGGTGATGCTGGAGGAACGCCCAAGCATCCAGACGAGTTGTTTGGACGAATCGAGAAATTACCAGAATACGCTAGGTGGTCATAATGCCCAAAGTCATTCGTAATGTTGGCGACCCTAAAAATACCATCACGGTGGACAATGTTCCAGTCCATCGGGAGCAGAGGATTTGGCTGGACACTCATCATGCTTGGATTCCTGTCTTGCAGACGAGCATGCACTTCTGCTATAAAGACCCCATCAACAGGGTTGGCAAGTCCACTCTCATGTGTACCTGCGGCTCGTTTGCCGGAGTGTTCGGATTTGAGGGATACAAGAAGTACAACTCGTTCATCGGGTCTGAGGTCATAGCCTGCAATCATTTTATCCAATATGGGATTCACGCCGATATGAGCCATGAGTGAGGAAAAATGGCTAAAGTTCAGAAGTTGATAAGGCTGCTGAAGAACAGCAAAGAAAGTTTTCCGGAGGAGTCGGTGGTGCTGGACGCGGAGTCGGAGTTCGGCGACCTTCTTGTGGAGTTGGGAACCCTGAGCGATGAAAAGCGGCACTTGGTGAAGAACCTGCACGACAGGAACGAGGAACTCGCCGCCCTGCGTGTCAAGTTGGAGGAACTGGAAAAGGCGGCGAGGCCATTCTTGGCAGACGATGTTTATGATTTGGCCGACCTTGATGACGATGAGCCAGTTGAGGGGTCTATTACCAGTCGAGTTTACTGTGAGTGCTGTCCTAAGATTAAGGATGTACGAGAACTGGAGCATGTATTTTCTGGAGTCTTTGAATTGGAGGCCAAAGTGAGGAAACCATGAAAAAGGAATTTACGATAAACGATTTGGTTATGCCCATCTTGAAATTTCCAGACCCATGTCCGGTTCGCATTGAGATAACAGATGAATTTGTGTATCTCTTTGTGGGTCAAAGAGATTGGCAATGGAGAGTGTCAGACGGCTCATTGGTCGGTTCGGGGTGTGGTCTATGTGAATCGGATGCCTTATTGGAGAAGAAGTGACTCACACGAATAAGGTTGTCATCCTCGCCGGAGGATTTGGAACCAGGCTGTCCGAGGAGACTAGTGTTCTTCCCAAGCCAATGTTGTCTGTGGGAGACAAACCAATCCTGCATCATATCATGGACTCTTATATGGAGCATGGCTTCAATAGTTTTGTTGTTGCGGCGGGATACAAGTGTGAACAGATTTTGGCATATTTTCTCAAATTTATGTCCGTAATTGACACTCCCGATGGATGGCTGTCAGGAGAAACATTGGAATCTGGATGGAATTTCAAGTCGGATAGTTTTTCTGTTCAGGTCATAGACACAGGACTCAAAACTCAGACCGGAGGCAGACTGAAAAGACTTGCGCCCTTTTTGGATGACACCTTCCTGATGACATACGGAGATGGTCTGTCCAATGTGAACATCGGAGAAGAATTCAAATGGCATAAATCGGACAGATTTTATAAGAAACACAAGGTCACTCTGACCGCAGTTCCTCCGGTTCCTAGATTTGGAACTCTGAGAATCGAACCAAAAACCAGAAATGTGTTACAATTCGGTGAGAAGGTCTATGAAGGACACAATTGGATAAACGGTGGCTTCATGGTCATCGAGCCGGAAGTCTTAGGCTACATCAAGGACGACCAGACCAATTTCGAGAAGGATGTCCTTCCAGTCTTGGCTCAGGAGCATACCCTGTATGCCCACTGTCACAATGGATTTTGGCATTGCATAGATACAAAGAGAGATTTGGATGAAATAAATAGAATACAAAAAGAAGAAGGCGAAAGATGGTTGATGCAATCGTAACTGGTGCGGGAGGATTTGTAGGAAAGCATCTGGTCAGGAGACTGAAAGACCAAAGTGCTGACTTTCTGTCAATTTACCATGCATCCTGCCTTGCAACTGATTCGTTCTCCTATTCAGACATGCGTATTCAGTCTGACCTGAC
>Ga0335083_10000429_pt1 | contig 64959 bp, 66 predicted proteins | sample Lox_Sample_42_FD_206716 | JGI IMG/M metagenome (GOLD analysis project Ga0335083, IMG submission 206716) | Soil microbial communities from Loxahatchee National Wildlife Refuge, Florida, United States - Lox_Sample_4.2 | ecosystem: Environmental > Terrestrial > Soil > Wetlands | place: USA...
TACTCCGTCGAGTTGGCGCCCGTGTTCGCCGACTGGGCCGGCATCGAGCACGGCCAGTCCGTGCTCGACGTCGGCTGCGGCTCCGGGATCCTGACGGAGGAGCTCGCAGGGCGGGTCGGCGCCGAGGCGGTCTCCGCGATCGACCCGTCGCCGCTCGTGGAGGCGTGCGCCGCGCGCGTCCCCGAGGCCGACGTTCGCCGCGGCTCGGCCGAGGAGCTGTCGTGGCCGGACGGCACGTTCGACGTGGCGCTCGCGCAGCTGGTGATCCATTTCCTCGAGGACCCGGTCGCGGGCATGGCCGAGATGCGTCGCGTCGTGCGCGGCGGCGGGATCGTCGCCGCGTGCTCGTGGGACTTCCCGCAGATGCAGATGCTCGACACGTTCTGGAAGTCGGTCCACCACATCGATCCGAGCAACGAGGGCGAGAGGTTCCCCTACGACACGCTCGAGGGCCTCGCGAGGCTCGGCGCCGAAGCGGGTCTCGAGGACGTCGAGACCGCCGCGCTCGACGTGTCGGGCAGCTATCGGGACTTCGACGAGCTCTGGGGCTCGTTCCTGCTCGGAGTCGGCCCGGCCGGCCAGCACCTCCTGTCGCTCCCGGACGAGACGAGGGACGCGATCAGGGACGAGTACCGGCGCCGCCTCGGGGAGCCGGACGGCGGCTTCACGCTCGAGGCCCGCGCCTCGGCGGTGCGGGGCCGCGCTCCCTAGGGCCGGGCCAGCGCCTCGACGCCGCCCTGGGCGAGCACGCGCTCGCGCTCACGGCCGGTCCCGATCAGGCAGACGTCGACCTCGAGCCGTTCCTCGATCAGCTCGACGTAGGCGCGCGCGGCGGCAGGCAGTTCCGAGACGTCGTTCAGCGAGTCCAGCGGCTCCTGCCAGCCGGGCAGGGTCTCGTAGACGGGCTCGCAGTGATGGAAGTCGCTCTGGTGGGCGGGGAAGTCCTTCGTCTCGGTGCCGTCGCGAAGCCGGTAGCGGTCGCACACCGGAAGCTCGGGGAACGCGGAGAGGACGTCGAGCTTCGTCAGCGCGAGCGATGTCATCCCGTTCAGCCGCACCGCGTAGCGCAGCGCGACGAGATCGAGCCAGCCGCACCGCCGCTCGCGCCCGGTGACCGTGCCGAACTCGCCGCCGAGCTCGCGCAGGCGCTCCTGGTCGGGCCCTTCGATCTCGCTCGGGAAGGGGCCCTCGCCGACGCGTGTGACGTACGCCTTCGCGACGCCGATCACCGAGTCGATCCTGGTCGGGCCGATCCCGGTTCCAACGGCCGCGCCGCCGGCGACGGTCGGGGAGGAGGTCACGAACGGGTACGTGCCGTGGTCGAGGTCGAGCAGCGTGCCGTGGGCTCCGTCGAACAGCACGCGCTTGCCGCCGCGCAGCGCGCGGTCGACGAGCAGGGAGGTGTCGGCGACCATCGGCCGCAGCCGGTCGGCGTAGCCCTCGTAGCGCTCGACGAGGCCGTGCAGCTCGATCGGCTCCTCGCGGTAGACGCGCTCGAGCCAGACGTTCTTCTCGGCGAGAGCGACCTCGATCTTCTGGCAGAGAATCTTCGGGTCGAGCAGGTCCTGGACGCGGATCCCGAGTCGGTAGGCCTTGTCTGCGTACGTCGGGCCGATCCCGCGCCTCGTCGTCCCGATCTGCAGCTTGCCGAGACGCCGCTCGCTGGCGCCGTCGATCGCGCGGTGCCACGGCATCACGAGGTGGGCGTTTCCCGAGAGTCGAAGCGAGTCGGTCGGGACGCCTCGCGACTCGAGGTCGTCGAGCTCCTCGATCAGCACCTGCGGGTCGACGACGCAGCCGGCACCGATCACGCATTCCTTGCCTTGGAGGATCCCGGAGGGAATGTGCTTGAGCTTGTAGGTCTCGCCGTCCGTGACGATGGTGTGGCCGGCGTTCGGCCCGCCGTTGTAGCGGCAGACGAGGTCGGAATGCTCGGCGAGCAGGTCGACGATCTTGCCCTTGCCCTCGTCGCCCCACTGCGCGCCTACCACAACAGTCGCGGGCACGGCTGGAGTGTGCCTAACGCTCCGGTTGCAGCGCTACCAGAGCGGCGAGGTTGCCTCGGCGGGGACCTGGGAGCCGGCGCGGATCACGCGGATCCGGTGCCCGCGGGGACAGGTCGTCCAGCCGAGGTCGTCCTCCAGGCGAAGCGTCCCGTGGGCGGTCAGGCCGACGTACTCGCCCTGCGGCTCGAGCTCGGAACAGGACTGGCAGACGACGGTGAAGGCGGTTGCACGGGCGAGGACTACGACGGTCTGTTCGAACAAGCGACCCTCCTACGCAGCCGGAGCGAGGTCGGCGAACTTGGCGTAGCGCTTCAGGAACGAGAGCCTGACCGTGTCGGTCGGCCCGTTGCGGTGCTTCGCGAGGTGCAGCTCCGCGATCCCCTGCTGGTCGGACTCGTCGTTGTAGTACTCGTCGCGGTAGATGAAGAGGACGAGGTCGGCGTCCTGCTCGATCGAGCCGGACTCGCGCAGGTCGGACAGGATCGGCCGCTTGTCGTGACGCTGCTCTACGGCTCGCGAGAGCTGCGACATCGCCAGGATCGGAACGTCGAGGTCGCGTGCGAGCACCTTGAGCTGCCGCGAGATCTGCGAGACCTCCTGAACCCGGTTCTCGACCGTCGAGCCGGACGTCATCAGCTGCAGGTAGTCCACGACGATCAGCCCGAGGTTCGGCTCCCGCGATTTGAGCCGCCGCGCCTTCGAGCGGATCTCCATCATCGTGATCGAGCCGGTGTCGTCGACGTAGATCGGCGCCTTGGCGAGCCGGTCGCATGCCGCCGTCAGGCGCGGCCAGTCGTCGGCGCCGAGCTTGCCGGTGCGCAGGCGCTGCGACTCGACCTTCGCCTCGCTGCACATCAGGCGCTGGGTCACCTCCGACTTCGACATCTCGAGCGTGAAGACCGCGGTCGGGCGCTCCTCGCGCACGGCGAGGTTCGCGGCCATGCAGAGCCCGAGGCCGGACTTGCCCATGCTCGGGCGGGCGGCGACGATGATCAGGTTCCCCGGCTGGAAGCCGGAGGTGAGCCGGTCGAGGTCGCGAAACCCCGAGGGCGTTCCCGTCACCTCGGAGCCGGCCTCGTAGAGCGCGGTGATACGTTCGAAGCTGTCCTTCAGCAGCTCCTCGATGTGGCTGAACTCGCTCGTCACCCGGGACTGGGACAGGTCGAAGACGATCTGCTCCGCCCGGTCGACGAGGTCCGTCGCTTCTCCCGGCCGCTCCCAGCCGAGGGTCGAGATCTCGCCGCCCGCCCGAATCAGCCCGCGGAGCGTCGCCATCTCCCGCACGATCCGGGCGTAGTGCCCGGCGTTCGCGCTCGCGGGAACGAGGGCGGCGAGCTCGTGGATCCGGACGCGTCCGCCGGCGTCCTCGAGCTCCGCTCGCTCTTCGAGCTCGTCGACGAGCGTAATCGCGTCGACGGGCTCGCCCCTGGCGTACAGGCCGAGCGCCGCGCGGTAGATGATCCCGTGGCTCCCGCGGTAAAAGTCCCCCGCGTCCACGACTTCGCTGACCGCCCCGATTGCGCCTGGGGAGAGCATCATCGCGCCGAGGACTGACTCCTCGGCCTCGAGATTCTGCGGCGGAACCGGGGCGGCCTGCGAGGCCTGGGCGAGTTGGGCCATCCGCGCTACGAAACCACGCTCGGAGCGGGCGCGGAAGGTCTGGACGACCTGACTTTCGACAGGGCCTCTTGTGGGGCGCGCGCTCGGTTTGCAGGCATAAGGGAACGCATGTTCCCAACACCCCCGGACGACGCCTGTGGGCGATTTCCCCGCACGGAGCGGGAAGTTCGTCGTGAATTCCACAGGGCTCCGCGCCGCTGTGGAGAAGGTTGTGCGCTTTTGTTACGAAACGGCCGCACCGGCAAGGCCGGCACGCGAGCGCTCTACGAGTCCCGGGCCGGGTCCGTCTGGGGCGCGTCCTCGGCGGGCGCCTCTGCCTCCGCTTCGGGCTCTGTCTCCTCCTCGGCGACGACGGCCTCGATCACGGCCTCCGCCTGCGCATGCTCGGCCTCTGCCTCGGCCTGCGCGGCCGCCTCTGCCTCGGCCTCGGCGGCGGCGATCGCGTCGAGCTCTTCCTGCGGCGGCAGCTCGCCCCCCTCGGGCACGACCGCCACACGGAGCGTCGCCGTGACCTCGCCGAAGAGCTCGACCGGGACGCCGTAGCGCCCGATCCGCTTGATCGGCTCCGCCAGGTCGACCTTGCGCCGGTCGATGCGAATCTTCTTCGTGGTCCAGACGGCTTCCGCGATGTTCGTCGCGGTCACGGAGCCGAAGAGCGTGCCGGTCTCGCCTGCCGGAACGTCGAAGCGCAGCTCCGCGCCCTCCAGCCTCGACGCGATCTCCTGGGCCTGCTCGACGCTCTGCGCCTCCTGGCGGGCGCGCTTCTCCTCGTGCTTGCGGACCTCTGCGACGGTGGCGGCGGTCGCCGTCTCGGCCAGCCGCCGCGGGAGCAGGTAGTTGCGCGCGTAGCCGCGCGCGACGTCGACCACGTCGCCCCGCAGGCCGAGCTTCTCGACGTCCTGGCGGAGGATGACTCGCATGGTGCTAGGTGGTGGAGTAGGGGAGGAGTGCCATCTCACGCGCCCGCTTCACGGCCACCGCAACCTGACGCTGGTGGCGCCGGCAGGCGCCGGTGATGCGCCGCGACCGGATCTTCCCCTTCTCGGAGACGTACCGCCGCAGCTGGTTCGTGTTCTTGTAGTCGACCTCTTCCACCTTCTCGCGGCAGAAGTAGCAGTTGCGCTTGCGGATCGGCCCGCCCGGAGAGGGGCCGCGCTTGCGCTGCTGTCGCTGATCTCGCTGGGCCATCAGAACGGGATGTCGTCGTCGCCGGAGGTGCCGAAGTCGGCACTCTCGGCCGCTGCGCCGCTTGGGACGAACTCGGGCTGAGAGCCCTCGGCGCCTTCCTGGCGGCCGCCGAGGAACTGGACGCTGTCGGCGATGATCTCGACCGCCTGGCGCTTGGTGCCGTCCTGGGCCTCCCACTCGCGCCAGTCGAGCCGGCCGTCGACGCCCACGGGGCGGCCTTTCGAGAGGTACTGCGCGCAGCTCTCTCCCTGGTTGCCCCAGACGGTGACGTCGAAGTAGTTGGGCTTGTCGCCCCACTCGCCCGTGCTCGCGTCCTTCTGGCGGGTGTTGACGGCGAGGCGCAGCTTGCAGACGGCCGTGCCGCTCGGCGTGTGGCGCAGCTCGGGGTCCCTGGTCAGGTTGCCGACGAGGACGACGCGGTTGATGTTGGCCATTCCTCCCTCTCCTCTCAGCTCTCGGGCGTGCTTTCCGGTTCTGAATCCTGACTCGCGGGCGCGGCCACCGCTACGGGCTCTTCGGGGCTCGGCTCGGGCGGTCGGGTCGTGCCGCCCTTCACGCGGCGGACCGCCATGTGGCGCATGACGCCGTCCGTGATCTTGAGCACGCGCGAGACCTCGTCGAGTGTCTCCGGCTCCGTCTCGAACGTGAGCAGGTGGTAGACGCCCTCGGGCTTGTGGTCGATCTCGTAGGCCAGCCGGCGGCGACCCCACGGCTCGTGGTTGTCCCAGCTGCCGTTCTTCTCGACCTGCTCGCGGACGCGGGCGACGATCTCGCTGTGCCGCTCGTCGGGCAGCTCGGGATCGAGCATCAACAGGATCTCGTAGTCGGTCACGCTCCCGAATCCTCCCTTCCTTCGGTCTCAGGCGGCCTCACCGGCTGGCGCCGCTCGGGAACAGGCGGCGCGATGGCGAGGCAGGAAGGCGGGCAGTGTAGCATCGGCCTGGTGAGAGCTAGGTTCGCCTGGCTGGCGGCGGCCGCAGGTTTGGCAGGGGCGGCGGCCTACCGCGTGCTCCGGCGCAAGCCGAGGCCGGAGGCGGAGCCAGCGGCCGACCCGCGGGCCGAGGAGCTGCGCCGCAAGCTCGACGAGTCGCGACCGCCCGTCGAGGAGACCGAGCCGGCCGGAACGCGCGTCGAGGAGCCCGAGCCCGATCCAGGCGTCGAGGATCGGCGGGCAGCGGTGCACGAGCGCGGCCGAGCGACCGCCGAGGAGATGCGAGGCCGCCCGGGCGAATGACCCTCAGGGGGAGGACGGCGCTCCTCGCCGGGCTCACGCTTGGAACTGCTGCCGTTCTGACGGTGGTCGGGTACTTCGGCTACCAGGCGGTCGGGGGCTACAGGTCGGACGAGTACTGTTTCATCAACCCGGCGCCGCCGAACCTGCACAATTCCGCACTCCGGAACACGGGCTATTCGTCGAGTCGGAACTGGCGCTGGTTGCCACCGAGGTGGAACTTCAAGTGCGTCTACGACATGCCCGACGGAACGACGCGCGTCCGACCGCTCCCTCCGGGCTCCAAGTAACAGTCTGTTACTAAGTCGGCTAGCGGCGCTTCGTGGGCAGGGCGACGAAGGCGGCGACGCCGCTCGTGATGCCTCGCGCGACGCGCTGCTGGTAGGCGGCGGTGTGCAGTAGGCGCCACTCGCTTGGGTTCGTCAGGAAGCCGGTCTCGATGAGCACCACCGGGACGTTCGCCCAGTTGAACCCGGTCAGGTCGGAGCGCCTGATCAGCCCGCGGTTCGCAGCCCCCGTCGATGCCACCACCGCCTTCTGAAGCGCCCGGCCGGCGGCGACGCTCGGCGCGTAAATGTCGTCGGTCCAGCCGCGGTGCCAGGCGGGCACGAGCGTCGTGATGCCGTGCATCGAGGGGTCGGCGGAGCCGTCGGCGTGGATCCGGACCATCAGCGCCGCGTGCCGGCGGTTGCAGAACCTCGCGCGCGCGATGTTGCCGTTCCCGTTCCCGAGCCTGATCGTCGGCCCGGTGCGCGTCATCGCGACCCGGTAGCCGCGGGCGAGCAGCAGCGCCCGGGCCCGCTTTGCGATCGCCAGGGCGACCGCCGCCTCGCCGCGCGTGCCGCCGCCGTCCTTGATCTTCATCACCTTCGAGCCGGGCCCGATCGGCTCGGTCTGCGCCCCGATCGCGGGCGGCGTCCCGTGACCCGGATCGAGGCAGATCAGCGCGGCCGCGGCGACCCCTGCCGCGCCCAGGATCACGCCAGGCGCTCCGCCAGGTACTTGAGGGCGATCGGGTAGCGGTACTCGATCGCCGAGTGGGTCCCGTCGAAGAGCTCGAAGAAGACGTCGGTCACGCCGATCGCCTCGAGCTCGCGCCGGAAGGCCTCGGCGCCGAGGTCGAGGAAGAACTGGTCGCGCTTGCCGCAGTCGATGTAGATCGCCTTCAGCGAGCGGCATGCATCGGCGTGCTTCGACACCATCCGCACCGGGTCCCAGGCAAGCCAGCGCTCCCAGACCTCCGGCCTGAGCTCGCCGGTGGCCGCGTCGTACGGGATCTGCACGGTGCCGTCCTCGTCGGCCGAGTAACAGGCGGCCATGCACCAGTCGTTCAGCAGCGTGCTGTCGGTGTCCTTCGACAGCGCGGGGCGGCTGTGGAAGTCCTCCCAGAAGCGGTCGAACGAGCCCTCGTAGTGGTCGCGCAGCGAGCGCACCGACTTGCGGAAGTCGGGCAGGTAGCACATCTCGAAGAGCGCATCGCCCGCGTGCGTGGCGAGGCCGCCGAAGACGTCAGGGCGGAGCATCGCGTCGACCATCGCGCCGTACCCACCGCTCGACTTCCCGGCGATGCCCCGGTGCGCGGGGCCCTCGAGCGTCCGGTAGTGCTCGTCGACGAACGGGACGAGCTCGTCGCAGATGTAGGTCAGGTAGCGCCCGGTCCCCGGCGAGTCGATGAACTGGCTCCCGCCGAGCGACGTCCACGCGTCGACGTAGACGACGAGAGCCGGTGGCGACTCCCCGGAGGCGAACAGCTCGTCCGCGAGCTCGGGGAAGTTCCGGCGGAACGGGAAGCGGTTCCGCCACATGTCGAGCTGGCCGGTCAGCCCCTGGATCGCGTAGACGGTCGGGTAGCGCCGGTCGGCGGCGTCGTCGTAGCCCGGCGGCAGGTAGACCCACAGCGGGCGCACGTACGGGTCGCCGAGCGGGTTGTCCTTCAGGACCTCGCTCTCGAACACATGCTCCTCGAGGCGGCCTGCGAGCTCGTACGACCAGGGCTCCATCGCCGGAACTCTATGCGGCAGCGGGCGCGGGGGTGACCGGCAGACCCTCGCGCTCGAGCAGGCCACGCAGCATCTGGGCGTTGACGGGCGCCTGCGCAACGACCTCGCCCTGGGCGTATTCGCCGAGACCCGGCGAGGGGATCGTCGAGCGGCCGTTGTTGTTGAACATCGCGTAGACGTTCTCGGCGGCGCCCGAGAGCTCGGCGAGCGGCGCGACCCACTCCTCCAGCTCCTGCTCGGAGTAGAGGTGGTCGAAGCGCTCGGCCGCGCTGCCGACCCGCTTGTTCCAGGTGCCCGCGTTGCGGCCGTGGAAGCGGATGTACGCGGTCGGGCTCGTTGTCGCGACGACCGTCGGGAGGACGTTCCTGCCGCCCGTCTGCGGCGCGTCGACGATTACGTAGGTCATGCCGTGGCCCTCGAGGAAGGCGAGCGTCTCGGCGCGGTTGTCGCCGTCGAGCCAGCTCGTGTGGCGGAACTCGACCAGCATCTCGTCCCCGGCGAGTTGCTCCTGCGCCCACTCGAGGTACCCGAGTGACGCCGGCTTCACGACCACGTAGGGCGGGAACTGCATCAGGATCCCGCCCAGCTTCCCGGTCTCGCGCAGCGGCTCGAGCGCGTCGTGGAAGCGGCGGAAGACCTCCGCCCGGAACTCGCGCGGCGGGCGGTCGACCCGGCCGCGCTCATCGAGTGGCGCCTCCTCGCGCAGGTCCGGCGGCAGCTGCTCGACCTTGACCGGATGGCGCGTCATCACGCCGAACGCCTTCACGTGCATGACGAAACCCTCGGGCGTGCGCTCGGCCCACCGCTCGACGAGCTCGCGGTCGGGCAGCCGGTAGTAGGTCGAGTTCGCCTCGACGACGTCGAAGCGGTCGGAGTAGTAGCGCAGCCGCTCCTCGGCTCCCTTCACTCCGGGCGGATAGAAGTAGCGCGTCAGCGACTCGTCGGCCCAGGAACAGGTCCCGATCCGGATCGGCGCGGCCACGACCTCGATCGTAGTCGGTAGAAAGCCGAACGCGGCAAGCCAGCTTCTCCACTTGACCACCTCGTCTCCCACGCGGGAAGATCGTCAGTGACAAGGAGGTGGAAGATGAGCTGGAACACGATCGTCGTCGGAATCGACGACAGCGAGGCGTCGAACCGCGCCCTCGAGCGTGCGGCCGATCTTGCGCAAGCACCCGACGCCGAGCTTGTGGTGACGAGTGCCGCTGCGGTGTTGACCGGCATGGCCGCAGCGCACGGCGTCGGCCCCTGGGACCCTGCCGACTCGGCCGAAGAGCACCGCGCCGAGCTGACGCACGCGCGCGACTACCTGAAGGGCCGCAACGTCACGGCGGACTTCGTGCTCGGTGCGGGTGATCCGGCCGATGCGATTCTCGACGTCGCGGAGGAGCACAACGCGGACCTGATCGTCGTCGGCACCCGTGAGGCGAAGCTGCTCGAGCGCCTCATGAGTGGCAGCGTCAGCCGCGCTGTTGCGAAGAAGGCCCACACCGACGTCCTGATCGTCCACTGAGGCGGCGTTTCGGCGCCGCCTCGGCGCCTACTCGGGCGTCACGTAGGCGGCGGTCAGGCCGCCGTCGACCTGGAACGTCGCCCCGGTCACGTACGAGGACTCGTCGCTCGCCAGGAAGAGCGCCGCGTTCACGATCTCGCGCGGGCGGGCGAGCCGGCCCGTCGGCCAGTGGATCCGCCTGCGCTCGAGCGCGGCTGCGTCGTCGCCGTAGATCGAGAGCAGGAGCGGCGTCTCGACCGGGCCGGGGCAGAGCGCGTTGACGCGGACGTGCTGGCGCGCGAACTGGACCGCGAGCTCGCGGCTCATCGACAGCACCGCGCCCTTCGACGCCGTGTAGGAGATCTGGGAGGTGGCCGCGCCGACGAGCGCGACGAACGAGGCCACGTTGATCACCGAGCCTCCGCCGCGGCCGAGCAGGTGCGGGATGCCGTGCTTGCAGCAGAGGAAGACGCCCTTCGTGTTCACGTCCTGCACGCGCTGCCATGCGGCGACGCTCGTCTCGAGCACGGAGGCGTCGTCGCCCGGAGAGATCCCGGCGTTGTTGTAGAGGACGTCGACGCCGCCGAAGCGCTCGGCCGCGTGCGCGTACATCGACGCCACCTGCCCCTCGTCCGCGACGTCGACCGCGACGGCGAAGGTCTCGCCCGGGCTGAGCCCGACGGTCTCCTCGGCCGCCTCGCCGTTCACGTCCGCGACGCACACCTGCGCGCCCTCCTCGGAGAACAGGATCGCGGCCTCGCGGCCCATGCCGCCGCCCGCGCCCGTGATCACCGCGACCTTGCCGTCGAGCCGCCCCATCTCAGGGCTCCGTGGAGATGAAGACGGTCTTGACCTCGGAGTAGCCGTCGAGCGCCTCCATCCCCAGCTCTCGGCCGAACCCCGACTGCTTGAAGCCGCCGAACGGCGTCTGCACGCGCACGGAGCTGTTCGAGTTGACCGAGAGCACCCCGGTCTCGAGCGCGCGCACCACGCGGAGCGCCCGCGCACCGTCTCGCGTCCAGACCGAGCCCGAGAGGCCGTATGGCGTGTCGTTCGCGATCCTGATCGCCTCAGCCTCGTCGTCGAACGGGATCACGGCGGCGACCGGCCCGAAGACCTCCTCCCGCGCGATGCGGTCGTCGTTGGACGCCTCCACGAGCGTGCACGGGAACCAGTAGCCGGGCCCGTCGGGCGCATCGCCGCGGAAGAGGGGCTCGCCGTTCACGAACGACGCGACCGTCTCGCGGTGCTGCGCCGAGATGAGCGGGCCCATCTCGGTCGACTCGTCCGCCGGGTCGCCGACCTTCACCGAGCCGGTCGCGTCGATCAGCAGCTCGACGAAGCGGTCGAAGGCGGAGCGCTGGACGAGGATCCGCGAGCGCGCGCAGCAGTCCTGGCCCGCGTTGTCGAAGACGGCGTACGGCGCGGCCGCTGCGGCCCGCTCGAGGTCGGCGTCCTCGAAGATCACGTTGGCCGACTTGCCGCCGAGCTCGAGGGTCACGCGCTTGATCTGCCCCGCGGCGCCGCGCATGACCTCGCGGCCGACCTCCGTCGAGCCCGTGAAGCCGATCTTCGCGACGTCCGGGTGCTCGATCAGCCGCTTGCCGACGACGGAGCCCGGCCCGACGACGACGTTCAGCACGCCCTCCGGGATCCCGGCCTCGAGCGCCAGCTCGCCCAGCCGCAGCGCGGAGAGAGGCGTCAGCTCGGCCGGCTTGAGCACGACCGTGTTCCCGCACGCGAGCGCCGGCCCGAGCTTCCAGCTCGCGATGTTGAGCGGGAAGTTCCAGGGCACGATCAGGCCGACGACGCCGAGCGCCTCGCGGAACGTGGCCGCCACGCCGCCCGCGACCGGGATCGTCTCGCCGCCGTGCTTGTCGACCGCGCCCGCGTAGAAGTGGAACACCTGCACGACCATGCCGACCTCGCCGCGCGCCCCCGCGATCGGCTTGCCGACGTTCTGCGACTCGATCTGCGCCAGCTCTTCTGCGTGCTCCTCGACGAGGTCGGCGAGCGCCCGCAGGAGGCGTGAGCGGCCGTGCGGCGCGAGGTCCCTCCACGCGGGGAAGGCAGCCCGCGCGCGGGCGACCGCCTCGTTCGTCTCGTCCTCGCCTGCCCGGGGGAGCTCTGCGATCGGCTCCTCGGTCGCCGGGTTGACGACGGTGAGCGTCATCCCCGCTCGAAGAGCCGCTCGCGCTCGTAGCAGGTGACGACCTGGTCGAACAGCCGTTGCTCGGTGCGCGCGTAGTTGAGGTAGTGGTCGACAACCTGGTCGCCGAACGCCGCGCGGGCCATCGTGCTCGACTCGAGCCCGGCGATCGCCTCGACCATCGTGGACGGGAAGCGCTCGACGTCCGACTCGTACGCGTTGCCCTCGACCGGGTCGGGCGGCTCGAGCTTCTGCTCGATCCCGTGCAGGCCCGCCGCGATCAGCGCGGCGAACGCGAGGTACGGGTTGACATCGGCGCCTGGGATGCGGGTCTCGACTCGCAGGCTCGAGTCGTGCCCGACGACGCGGAAGCCGCAGGTGCGGTTGTCGCGGCCCCAGGCGAGCGTCGTCGGCGCCCAGCTTCCCACCATGAAGCGCTTGTAGGAGTTGATCGTCGGCGCGAGGAAGATCGCCAGCTCGCTCGCGCAGGCGATCTGCCCCGCGAGAAAGTGGCGGAACTCGTCGGTCTCCCCGGCGAACGCGCTCTTCTTGCCGCGCCAGAGGCTCGAGTGGATGTGGCACGAGGAGCCGACGACGTCGTGGTACGGCTTGGCCATGAACGTGATCGAGCACCCGTTCTGGTACGCGATCTCCTTCGCGCCGTTCTTGTAGACGACGTGGTCGTCCGCGGTCTTGAGGGCGTCCGCATAGCGGAAGTTGATCTCGTGCTGCCCCGGCCCCGCCTCGCCCTTCGAGTTCTCGACGACTAGCCCCGCGCCCTTCATGTCGTTCCGGATCTTCCGGATCAGGTCCTCGTCGTAGGAGGTCGCGAGGATGTGGTAGTCGAGGATGTACGGGACCGAGGGCGTCAGGTCGCGGTAGTGCTTGGCGTGGGCCTCCGCGTAGGTCTCGCGGTAGAGGAAGAATTCGAGCTCCGACCCGAGCATCGGCGTGAGCTTCTGCGCCTCGGCCCGCTCGATCTGCGCGCGCAGCACCTGGCGCGGAGACGGCTGGACCGGCTCGCCGTCGTGCCAGAGGACGTCGCCGAGCACGAGCGCCGTCCCCTCCAGCCAGGGGGTCTTGCGCAGCGTGCCGAGGTCCGGCGCGAGCGCGAAATCTCCGTAGCCGCGCTCCCAGCTCGCGATCTCGTACCCGGGGACCGGGTCCATCTCCATCTCGAGCGCGAGCAGGTAGTTACAGCCCTCGACCGGGTGCCCGGCGTCCAGCTCGTCGAGGAAGAAGTCGGCGTCGACCCGCTTGCCCGTGAGGCGGCCCTGCATGTCGGTGAACGCGACGACGACCGTGTCGATCGTCTCGGCGGCGACCTCCTCACGAAGCTCCTCCACGGTGAGCACGGGCGAATCATCTACGAATTCCGCCTCTTGACAGAGGCTTGTGGATGGGAGGTAAATACGAGTAGTCGAACTGGGAGGGATGGATGAGTAGCGGGCCCGAGGTTTCTCCTCAAAGCACGGCCGCTCTCGACGACCGGGCGCAGCTGCACAGGCTGGGGTACGCGCAGGAGCTGTTCCGGTCGATGGGCGGGTTTCAGAACTTCGCCATCTCGTTCACGATCATCTCGATCCTCGCCGGCTGCCTGACGTCGTACGCGATCGCGTTCAACCAGGGCGGGCCGGTGGCGATCACCTGGGGCTGGCTGCTGGTCGGGTTCTTCTGCATCTTCGTCTCGTTAGCTCTGGGCGAGATCGCGTCGACGTATCCGACCGCAGGCGGCCTCTACTACTGGTCGTCGCGACTTGGTAGTCCGGGGTGGGGCTGGTTCACCGGCTGGTTCAACCTCGTCGGCCAGATCGCAGTCACGGCTGCCATCGGCTTCGGCTGCGCGATCTTCATGACGTCGTGGCTGAACCTGATCACGAACGGGAGCTATGGCAACACGTACCACTGGATCTACCTGACCTACTTCTTCATCATGCTGGGCGCCGGGCTGATCAACATGTTCAAGGTGCCGATCACGGCCACCTTGAACACCTTCTCGGCGTGGTGGCACATGCTCGGCGTGCTGTTCATCGTGTTCGTGCTGATCATCGTGCCTGACCACCACCGGTCGGTCGGGTACGTGTTCGGCCAGACGATCAACAACACCGGGTTCGGCGGAGGCAAGACGAGCGGGCTCGTCTTCTTCTACGTCTTCCTCACCGGTCTGCTGATGGCGCAGTACACGATCACGGGCTACGACGCCTCGGCGCACATGAGCGAGGAGACGCGGAAGGCCTCGATCGGCGCCGCCTGGGGCATGGTGATGTCGGTCGTGGTGTCGGTGATCTTCGGGTTCATCCTGCTCGTCGCCGTCACATTCGTCGTTCCGAGCGACAAGGGAGCGACGGCGGCCGGAACGTACGTGGTCACGTACATCTGGCAGACGTCGATGAGTACCCACTGGGCGGAGATCCTGCTCTTCATCGCGGTGCTCGCGCAGTGCTTTTGCACGATCGCCTCGACGACCTCTGCCTCGCGGATGATGTTCGCCTTCTCGCGTGACCGGGCAGTTCCGGGGCATCAGCTCTGGAAGCGGGTCTCCAAGACGGACCGCATCCCGGTCTACACGGTCTGGGCGATCGTCGTGCTCGCCTTCCTGACTCCACTACCTGCCTGGTGGTGGGGCTACGTCGGCTACTCGGCGTCGACCGCGGTCGCCGTGATCGGTCTCTACATCGCGTTCCTGTTCCCGATCATCCTCAGGCTCCGCGCGGGCGAGAAGTTCGAGCGTGGCGCCTGGCACCTCGGCGGCCACTACAAGTGGATCGACTGGCTCGCGATCCTCTGGATCGTGTTCATCTGCATCGTGTTCATGCTTCCGTTCAGCTACAACGGCGTGCCGTGGAATACGCCGTTCCTCTGGAGCGCCTTCAACTACACGCCGATCATGGTCGGCGCGGCGTTCCTCCTCTTCGGCGGTTGGTATGCGCTTTCGGGTCGCAAGTGGTTCAAGGGCCCGGTCCGCATGGGCACCGAAGCGGAGCTCGAGCGGATCGAGCGAGAGTTCGACGCGGGAGACGAGCCCGCGCCGGTTCCAGCCGCTCCGTAACGCAGGCTCAGCCCCTGAGCCGCTCTCCGGCAGGATCGAAGAGCGGCTCAGAGGCAACCTCTCCCGAAACCCACTCCCCGAAGATCTCGACCTCGACCGGCTGCCCGGGCTCGGCGCTTCGGGCCGGGACGTACGCGTAGGCGACCGAGCGCTCGACCGTGTAGCCGTAGCCTCCGCTCGTGACACGGCCGACGAGCTCGCCATCGATCCGGACCGGCTCGGAGCCGAGCGCGACCGAGCGGGGATCCGCGAGCACGAGGCAGGCGAGGCGCCGCTCCGGCTCCTGCGCTTCGAGCAGCGCGTCGCGGCCGAGGAACTCCCCCTTGTCGAGCTTGACCGCGAAGCCGAGGCCGGCCTCGAAGGGCGTGTCGTCGGGCGTGATGTCCGTGCCCCACACGCGGTAGCCCTTCTCGAGGCGCATGGAGTCGATCGCCTTGTAGCCGCCCGCCACGAGCCCGTGGTCGCGGCCGGCCTCCCGGAGCGCGTCCCAGAGCGCCAGGCCGAACTCGGTCGGGCAGTAGAGCTCCCAGCCGAGCTCGCCCACGTAGGTCACGCGCAGCGCCAGGCACGGAACCGGGCCGACCGAGATCTCCCGCGCGCGCATGTACCCGAACGCGAGGTCGTCGGTCGTCACGGCCTGCAGGATCTCGCGCGCGGCGGGCCCCCAGAGCCCGAGGCACGCGAGCCTGGAGGTGACGTCCTCCACGCGCACCGAGCCGTCGTCCGGCTCGTGCTGCCGGATCCAGGCAAGGTCGTGCCGGCCGAAGGCGGTGCCGGTGACGATGCGGAAGCGGTCCTCGGCGAGCCGCGTGACCGTGAAGTCGCACTCGATTCCGCCGCGCTCGTTGAGCATCGAGGTGTAGGCGATCTGGCCGGCCTCGCGCGCGACGCGGTTGTCGCAGAGGCGCTCGAGGAACGCGGCCGCCCCCTCGCCCGAGACCTCGATCTTCGCGAAGCTCGTCTCGTCGAAGAGCGCCGCGCTCTCACGGCAGGCGCGGTGCTCGGCGCCGATCGCCGGCGACCAGAGCCGCCCGGCCCAGCCGCGCGGCCGGAGCGACTCGTCGCCCGCGGCCGCGTTCGGCTCGAACCAGTTCGCCCGCTCCCAGCCGGACTTCTCGCCGAACGCCGCGCCGAGCTCGACCAGCCGCTGGTAGGTCGGGGAGACGCGAAGGGGCCGGCCCGCCTCGCGCTCGTGGCCCGGGTACTTGACGTCGTAGTAGGTCGAGTAGATCTCGAGCGTGCGCGCGAGCGTGTAGTCGCGGCTCGCGTAGTGGGCGCCGAAGCGGCGCGAGTCCATCTCCCAGACGTCGAGACCGGGCAGGCCCTCGACGATCCACTCGGCGACGAGCTTGCCCATCCCGCCGGCGCCGGCCAGCCCGTGCGCGCAGAAGCCGGCCGCGACCCAGAGCCCGCGTACCTCGGTCGGCCCCAGGATGAACTCGCCGTCCGGCGTGAACGCCTCCGGCCCGTTGACGAGGCGGATCACCTCCGCCTCGCCGAGCTCGGGCACGCGGACGAGCGCGTTCGTCATGAGCTCCTCGAAGCGCTCCCAGTCCTCGGCGAGCAGCTGGCCGTTGAAGTCCGGCGGGATCCCGTCGAGCCCCCACGGCGCGGGGTGGCGCTCGTAGCCGCCCATCACGAGGCCGCCCGACTCGCCGCGGAAGTAGACGAGCAGGCTCGGGTCGCGCATCGTCGGGACGTCGAGCGGGACGCCGTGCGGCTTCGTGATCAGGTACTCGTGTGCCATCGGGATGACCGGCACGTTCACGCCGGCGAGCCGGCCGAGCTCGGCCGCGAACATCCCGCCCGCGTTGACGACGACCTCGGTCTCGATCGAGCCCTTCTCGGTCTCGACGCCGGTGACGCGGCCGCGCTCGGTTCCGATGCCGGTCACGCGCGTGTGCGCGGCGATCTCCGCGCCGCCCCGCCGCGCGCCCTCCGCGAGGGCGAGCGTGAGCTGGCTCGGGTCGATGTAGCCGTCGGTCGGCAGGTAGGCGGCGCCGAGCACGCCGTCGGTCGACATCGGCGGGAAGAGCTCCTGCGCCTTCTCGGCCGAGACCAGCTCGAGCGGCAGGCCGAACGTCTTCGCCCAGCCGGCCTGGCGGCGGAGCTCCTCCATCCGCTCCTCGGAGGACGCCAGCCGCAGCGAGCCCACCTCGTGCCAGCCGGTCTCCAGGCCGACCTCGTCGCCAAGCGTCCGGTACAGGTCGACCGAAGTCATCATCATCCGCGTCAGCGAGAGCGAGCCGCGCAGCTGGCCGACGAGGCCGGCGGAGTGGAACGTCGAGCCGCTTGTCAGGTCGGCGCGCTCGCAGAGCACAACGTCGTCCCACCCGAGCTTCGTCAGCCAGTAGGCGACCGAGCAGCCGCCCACGCCCCCGCCGATGACGACTGCCCGCGCCCGGGCTCTCACCGGAGCGCCGCCTGGAAGCGCGGCTCGGCGGCCGTGCGCTCGAGGCGCTCGAAGTGCTCGTCCGCGTACGCGACGAAGTCGAAGTCGAGCTCCGAGATCGCCTGCTGGACGACGCCCCACATCGCCTCGCGGAAGTCGGACATGAAGCGCATCAGCGCCAGCGCCCGCGCGTCGGCCGAGCCGTAGGCCTCGAGCAGCGCGCGCTCGCTGTCCTCGTCGAGGCCGTTGTTGACCGAGAAGTTCGCGAGGTCGAAGAACGGGTCGCCCATCCCCGCGTACTCCCAGTCCACGATCCAGAGCCGCCCGCCGTCGTCGATGAAGTTCGCCGCCAGCAGGTCGTTGTGGCACGTGACGACCGGCGCGTCTCGACGGACAGTCTCGATCTGACGCGCGAGCTCGTGGGCCCGCTCGTACGCGTCCGGGAGCGCGACGCCTCGCTCTGCCGCGGTGGCCGCGTACGTCTCGACCACGCGGAAGGAGTCGAAGCGGCTGGAGATCGGCTCGGCCCCGTGCAGGCGCCGGAGCAGGCCGCCGACAGCGGCGGGATCGGCGCGGCCGACATCGCCCTCCACGAAGCGGGTGACGAGCAGCCCGTCGGCGAAGCGAGCCACCTCCGGACCGATGCCGAGCCTGGCCGCGAGCAGCGCGGCCTCGTGCTCGTGCTCGCGATTGATCCCGAGCAGCGACGTGTCCTTGCCGCCGATTCGCAGGACGAGCTCCTCGCCGTCGACGGAGATCCTGAAGTTGTGGTTCGTGATCCCGCCGCCGAGCGGCTCGACGTCGACCGCCTGCCCCGGCCAGAGCCGCTCGACCGCCTGCTCGACGCGCATGCGCGATCCTAGACACGTGGAGGCGCTGCTCTTCGACTTCAACGGAACGATCTCGGATGACGAGGGAGTCCAGTGCGGCATCTACCGCGAGCTGTTCGCCGAGCACGGGCGGCCGCTCAGCGAGGAGCAGTACTTCGCCGACCTCGCGGGCTTCTCCGACCCCGAGATCGTCGAGCGGTGGCTCGGGCCGGGCCACCCGGCGGCGGGCGAGGTGCTCGAGGGCCGGACGCGGCTCTTCCACGAGCGCGGCGGCGACGGCTCGACGGTTCCGGCGCACGTACGCGAGGCGATCCTTCTCGCGGCCGGCCGCGTCCGCCTCGCGGTCGTGTCCGGCGCGACCCGTTCAGAGGTGGAGACGGTCGTCGGCGCCGCCGGCATCGACGTCTTCGAGGTGGTCGTCTCTGCGGAGAGCGTTCAGCGCGGGAAGCCCGACCCGGAGGGCTACCTCCGCGCGCTCGACCTGCTCGGCTTACCGGCTACCCAGGCGGCGGCGCTCGAGGACTCGCCGCCCGGAATCGCCGCTGCGAAGGCCGCCGGCCTCCGCTGCGTCGCCCTGCTCGGCACCGTCTCCGCGGAGCGCCTCCGGGAAGCCGACGAGATCGCGCCCCGACTGGACGCTTCTCTCGTCGACAGGCTGTTGAGCGTCTAGGGCCGAACCGGCGAAGGCGGCTGCACGCTGGGATCGTGGTAGGTGTTCCCGCCGCCGTCGACCGCGCCCGGGCAGTTCAGCATCACTCCGTCCCCCTGGCTCGCGCCGTCACCGAACCAGTTGTTCGAGACGGTGATCGGGCAGCTCGTGGCGCCGTGGGTGTTGACCCAGACGTTCGCGTTGTTGCCGCCGGCCATGTCCGGCTCCCAGAAGGCGTTGTGATCGATGAGCTGGTTCGCGCCCATGTTGCCGGTCGGCGTGGTCGCGATGTCGAACACGGCGCAGTTCTTCCAGAGGTTGTAGATGATCTTCACGTTCGATCCCGTGCCCTCGTAGAACATGCACTCGATGTGGCCGGCGCTCATGCGAGCCGTGTCGTGGAAGTAGTTGTCGCTCCAGACCACATTCGAGCCATCGGCCTGCCTCGAGTTGAACGGATCCATCGAAGGTCCGAGCTCGTTGTGCGAGATCACGACGTTGTCGGCTCCCTGCGCGATCGAGCCGAAGTGGTTGTACTCGAGCACGAGATTCGTGTCGCCGCGCTCGGTGTCGACGCGGCCGAGGTACGGCCTGCCTTCGTAGCTGTAGGTCTGCGTCGTCAGGTGGCGCAGGGTGATGTAGCTCCCGAAGACGTCGATGCACGAAGCGCCCGGCACGTCCACTCCGTCGCCGTTTGCAATCGAATCACAGCCGAAGGCGGCGGTCTGGCCGCTCGGCACATCGAAGATACAGTTGCTCGAGCGGCCGTTCGAGCCGGTGATGTCTGACTGCGGGTAGAGCCCGCCTTCGACCAGCACCACGTCCCCGCCCTGGCAGACGTCGTTCGCCGCGTCGAGCGAGCCGCAGGCATTGGCCGCGACGAAGCTCACGGGTGAGGCAGAACGTGTGCACGCACCACCAGCGGGCGAGACCCACAGGTTCGCGGCTCCACTGACAGGAGCGGCAGGAGGTGGCGGCGGCGGAGGCGGCGGAGGAGGCGGAGGCGGGGGCGGTGGTGGTGGAGGAGGCGGAGGCGGTGGTGGTGGAGGTGGTGGAGGCGGGGGCGGTGGTGGAGGCGGGGGAGGTGGCGGGGGCGTCGGAGCAGACGGCGGAGCTGCGGCGGCCGTCCGCAGGGCGAGGAGCTGGCCTATTCCGCTGCTCGCGCGTCCGGCGGTGGCGGCCGTCCTGCTCCCGGTGGCACCCGCCGCTGCCTGGATGTACGCCGCACCTTGGGCGCTGAGGCCCCAGAAAACGCTCGCGGCGCGGACGCTGTACTCCGACGTCAGGCCGCTGGGAGCTCCGAGCGGCCTGCTCGAGGACACGCCGAAGAAGCCGACGACGACGTCGCTCGCGGCCGTGGTGGTGAGCGACGGCGCGGAGGCGCTTCCCGTCTCGGGTGTGAACGCTCCGCTGTGTGCGTCTACCGGATTGGTCCGATCGAGGCCCTTGAAATCGAGGATCGCCCCGATCGCGCTCGTCCGCGACGAGAAGGACCAGCGGTAGCTCGGGGGCTCGGAAGAGCCGGCGACCCGGTAGTAGAGAGCCTGCGTCAGCGAGCGGAAGCGCGGCGTGTTGCTGTCCCGCCTGATCAGGCTCCAGCCGCTAGGCGGTTTGATCGCGGCGGTGCCCGAAAGGCTGGCGTGGATGGAGGCCACGAGCACGTCGCCGCTCGCCGTCGTCGAAGGACGAGGGATCGTGACCGCCGAGCCGGTCACGCTGGCCGTGACGACGGCTCCGCCGGACGGCAGGGCGCTGAGCGCCCGCCCCGATCCGGAGACGATGATCCCGAGCAGCAGCGCAAGCGCAAGGAACGGGAGGTGGCGGCACCGGGCGATCCTGGGTCGCCGAGGCAGGCGGTCTGCCTCGATCGTTCGGCTGGCGCTGAAGACGGACTGCATCGTCATGCTCCTCCATTCCGGAGCGAACTGGCGGCGTCACGACGCTTTCACTGGCTGTACCGAGTCGCGAGTGGCCGATGTGACCCCACCACCAACTCGCCTCAAGTTGTGCCTTTGACGGGTGTTTTTATCGCATCCGTCGGCCGACTCCTCCATATCGGATGGACGATGAAGACGAAGTTCCCGCAAACACGGGTAAAAACGGGTCACCCGGACTGCCTGTAAGACTGTTCCGATGCACGACACGCCGCTCGGAGCACACACCGACGAGGGCGAGCTCGGCCCGATCAGCCCTGAGCTCGCGCTCGTCGATCCCGTGCTCGCCGAGCAGGCGAGGCGGCTCCTGCCCGATCCGCGCGAGCGGGCCGCGCCTCCTCCCCTGCCGGTTGCGGCGCCGAGCCCGGCGGCGCCGGTCGCCGCCCAGCCTTCCTCGAGGGCGCGGCGGTGGCCGCGGACGGCGCTGCTTGCGGCGGTCGTCTTCGCCGTGGGCGCGGTCGCAGGCGGGCTCCTCGGCGAATGGCGATCGGCAACGCCCGGTGTCGGGGTCGAGGTCGGCTCGTCTCCGACGCCGTCGGGCCCCGGCGCAGCAGGCTCCGTGCACAGTGCGCCGCTGCGGCCTCCCAGGACCGAGACCCGGGCGCCGGGCAAGAAGGCGATGGCGCAACAGCGTGCGCCTTCGAAGGTCACGTGGGCGGCGAACGTGCTCGGCGTCTCGGCCGAGGTGGACAACCCCGGCGTGACGCTCGTCTGGCAGCGGCCCGTCGGCTCGAGGCGGGTGGTCGTTCTTCGCTCGCTCGCCGCGGGCAAGCGGACCGTGATCCTCTACCGGGGCGCAGGGACGAGTTACCGCGACCTCTCCCCACAGCCCTGCACCGCCTACCGCTACACGATCGTCAACTACGACCGGAGCGGCCACCACTCGACGGGTGTGCCCACGTCGGTCGTGACCCAGGGCTGCGCCTGACGAGCCAGTGAACCGGGCGGTCGTCATCTGTTACGGGCTCGAAGGGTGCCGGCCTAGCCGAACGTGAAGCAGTAGGCCTCGGCACCGGGGGCGAGAAAGGCGATCTCGAACGTGCGGTCACGAATCGATCCCTGCTGGCGAACGAGCTGGTACAGCCGCTGCTGCGCCACGGTTCCGTTGCCCTGCTCGTCGACGTCGAGCCCGTGATCCGCACCGGGCGGCTCTCCGTCGACGAGGACGCGGAACGGCAGTGAGGCTCCTCGCTTGGGCGGCCCCATGACGAGGTTCACGTCGCGAGCGTGGAAACGGAACGCGACCCGGCCGTCTGCCTCGTTCACGACGCTCGCCCGGCTCGTGATCGTCCAGTCGCCCGACAGGGCCCATTCGTTGAGGCTCAACGGCTCGGGCACGACGTACGTACGGGCCTCGTCCGGCGCGAAGCCCGGAGACGCGAAGCTCTGCGCCTGCTCGTAGCCGAGGTAGGTCTCGGGAGACATGAGGTTCGCCCAGTCCGCCTGGACCTCGAACCCGTGCAGCGCGATGGAGGCCGGATCGTCGCCGACGTCGTGCCCGACATCGGCCAGCAGCTGCCTGATGACCCGCTCGCACTCGTCGTATCCCCCTTCGCCGAACTGGTGGTGCCGGATCCGGCCTCCCGCATCGGCGATGTAGGCGGCCGGCCAGTAGTGGTTGTCGAAGGCGCGCCAGACGCCGTAGTCGCTGTCGAGCGCGATCGGATACTCGACATCCATCTCCTTCGCGGCCTCGCGGACGTTGTCGACGTCGCGCTCGAACGGGAACTCCGGCGTGTGGACACCGACCACGACGAGCCCGTTCGCGTACCGCTCAGACCACGCGCGGACGTAGGCGAGCGTGCGTAGCCAGTTGATGCAGGTGTAGGTCCAGAAGTCGACCAGTACCACCTTCCCGCGCAGGCCTTCCGGCGTGAGCGGCTCCGAGTTGAGCCAGCCCGTCGCCGCGTCGAACCCGGGCACGTGGCCCTCGACGGGCAGCGGAGCCGTTCCGGTGCTGAACGCCCTCATCTTGTGGCTAGGACGCCACCGCCTCGGCAGCCTCGAGGATCACGTCCGTCACGGCCTCGGGCTGCGAGATCATGATCACGTGCGAGCCCTCGACCTCGGTGATGGTCGCGCCGGCTCGCTCCGCCATCGAACGGACCACGTCTGCGCCGGCCGCTTTGTCGCCCTTTGCGACCACGGCCCACGTGGGACGGTTCTTCCATGCGGGCGGCCCGTTCGGCTCCGAGAACGCCGCCTCGGCCACCGGCCGCTGCGTGGCGGCCATCAGCGCCGCCTCCTCCGTCGAGAGGTCGGCAGCGAAGGCGTCGTGGAACTTCGCAGGATCGATCGCAAACTCGACCGCCTGCTCGCCGCCGTTGCCGGACGGATAGTGGTGGGGGGCAAGCGCGCTGTTGAGGACGCTGTCCTTCGAGCCGGCCTCGACTTCGCCGAGGGCCTCGCCCTCATCGGGGGCAAATGCGGCCACGAACACGAGGCCGACGACGTTCTTCGCATGGGCTGCCGCATTCGTGATGACTGCGCCCCCGTACGAGTGGCCGACGGCGAGCACGGGGCCCGGCGTCTCTTCGAAAACGCCTGCGATGTAGGCGGAGTCGTTCGAGATCCCTCGCAACGGATTCGCGGGGGCCGTGACCGTCACGCCCTTCGTCTGCAGTCGCTCGATCACGCCGTTCCAGCTCGACGCATCCGCGAAGGCGCCGTGCACGAGCACGACGGTGGGAGATCCGGAATTGCCTCTTGTCTCTGACATGGCAGGTCTCCTTTCGCTAGTGGCTTTCACTCGGCGAGGTTGAGGAGCGGCTTGTCCTTCTCGACGACGTACGTTGCGAGCTCCGCAGCGCTGCCGCCCCCGACGTTCCGCACCGAGTGGACCGCCTCGGCGGGCACCGTCAACGCCTCGCCCGCGCTTACCGTCCTGGGCGGCTCGCCGTCGATGTCGTACTCCAGCGACCCTTCGAGCACGTAGATGATCTCCTCGCCGGGATGCCAGTGCCTGATGGCCGGCGCGTCTGGGTCGATGTCGACGCGGTTCTGGATCATCTCGCGTCCCGGGATGCTGAGGTCGTGCTGCTGCAGATCGGTGCGCGTGAGACCCGGTACCTGCTGGGTGGCCATGGCTAGCGAACCTCCTTGAACGTGGCGCGGACTTCGTCCGCGAAGAGCTGCGGCTGCTCCCAGGCGGCGAAGTGGCCACCCCGCTCGACCTTGTTGAAGTAGGTCAGGGTCGGGTAGGCGCGCCGCGTCCACGACTCGGGCGGCCGGAAGCCGTCCTCACCGAAGACGGTCACGCCGACCGGAACCGCGATCTCCGCGACCTTCAACGCGGCCGCGCTCGTCGGGAACGCGCCGCCGTGCTCCCAGTACAGCCTTCCGGACGACGCGGCCGTGTTGGTCAGCCAGTAGAGCGAGATGTCGTCGAGCACCTCGTCCTTCGACTTGGGGTCGTTCGGATCGCTGCCGAACGACCACGTCGCAAAGCCCGGATGCCAGAAGAACAACGCCGCTAGGCCGGCCGGCGAGTCGGTCACTCCATAGCCAACGTCCTGCGGGCGCGCGGTCAGCGCGAGGAAGTACCCGAAGAACCCGCTCTTGCGGGACGCGACCAGCCCGTCGAAGACGGCTTGCTCCTCCTCTGTCATCTCCGGCACCGGCCCGGTGCCGTTCAGGGCCGCCTCCACGTCGGGGGGCACCGACGCCGGGAGGTTGACGTGGATGGCGCGAAGCCCCGAGGGGGCCTGCCGGCCCATCGCCTCCGTTACCACCGCGCCCCAGTCGCCGCCCTGGGCGACGTACTCCTCGTAGCCGAGCCGTTTCATCAGCTCGTCCCAGGCGCGGGCGATCCGGTCCGGGTTCCAGCCGGGCTCCTCCGGCCGCGCCGAGAAGCCGAAGCCGGGTAGCGACGGGATCACGACGTGGAAGGCGTCCTCTCCGGAGGGCGGCTCGGTCAGCGGCTCGACGATCTTCAGCAGCTCGAAGACGGAGCCCGGCCAGCCGTGCGTGATGATCAACGGCATGGCGTCGTCGTGGCTCGAGTGGACGTGGATGAAGTGGATGTCGAGCCCGTCGATCTCGGTTATGAACTGCGGCAGCGAGTTGAGCTTCTCCTCGCCCTTGCGCCAGTCGTAGTCGGTCGCCCAGTACTCGACGAGCCCCTTCAGCTTCGCGAGCTGCACGCCCTGCGACGCATCGGAGACGGTCTCCTTGTCGGGCCAGCGCGTGGCCGCCAGGCGGCGGCGCAGATCTGCGATCTCGGCGTCCGGGATCTCTGCGTGAAACTGGCGAATCTCGATGCCCGTCTCGACTGTGCTCATGTCGCCCTCCTTGATCTAGTCGTTCCTGCTGAAGAGCTGGAGAAACAGGAGAAACACGTTCAGGACGTCCAGGAAGATCGAGGCGGCGAGGATCGGCGCGGCTCTGATGTCCTGGGTGCGGCGCAGGCGCTGGAAGTCGAACGCCGTAAGGCCCGCGAAGATCACGAGTCCGACGATCGCGTAGATCAGCTCCCCGTTCGGGATCCGGACGAAGATCGCCACGATCCCGAACAGGATCAGCCCGATCAGCGCCCAGAAGAGGATCCGCGCGAGCGCGGACAGGTCGCGCCTGGTCGCGTATCCGGCCGCTCCGAAGCCGGCGATGAAGAGCGCCGTCGCTCCTCCCGCCTGCCACACGATCTGCGGGTTGGTGCTCGCGTAGTAGGCGATCGTCGGCGCCGTGGCGAGCCCGATGACGACTCCGAACCCGAACAGCAGCGTGATGGCTGCGCCCTCCGACCGCTGGGCTGCGACGTTGAGCCCGATCAGGCACGCGAACGCGGCGATGTACAAGACCAGGCCCCAGCCGTAGGAGAGGTCCCGGCCCAGGTACGCCCCCAGGGCGAAGAGGCCGCACGTGGCGGCGACCAGCCCCATCGTCTGCCCGATCATGGTCCCGGTCTCGTCCCGCGTCAGCGCGGGCTGAACCGCTGCGGCGCCGGGTTCCGTCATCGCAGCGACCTGAACGCGGCCCGGAGCTCTTCGGCGAACAGCTCAGGCTCTTCCCACGCGGCGAAGTGACCGCCCCTTTCGGCCTCGTTGAAGTAGACGAGGGTCGGATACGAATGCTCGACCCAGCTGCGCGGGGCCCGGAAGATCTCGCCGGGGAAGGTGGTGAACCCGACTGGGACGGAGACTGCAGGAGGAGCCTTCCCGGCCGCCAGCGCCGCGGCCCGTCCGCCTTCCCAGTACGACCGGGCCGCCGAGGCTCCGGTGCCCGTCAGCCAGTAGAGCGTGACGTTGTCGAGGATGTGGTCTCGAGTGAGGTTGCCCGCGGGCTGCCCGTCCACGAAGGCTCGGGCGATCTTGTAATAGCTGTCGGTGTCGTGGTCGAGCATCCACCCGGCCAGGGCGACGGGCGAGTCCAGCAGGGCGTAGCCGATCGTCTGCGGCCGCGTGCTCTGCTCGAGGAAGTAGCCGAAGCCGCTCTTCCTGAACGTGTCGAGCGCCTCGAGCGCTGCCTGTTCCTCTTCGGACTCGGCCGGGAGGCCGGTCGTGCCGCCCAGCGCGGTCCGGAGCAGGTTCAGGTGGATCCCGATGAGGCCCTCGGGCCCTTGACGGCCCAGGTCGTCGGTGACGGCCGCGCCCTGGTCGCCGCCCTGCGCGACGTAGCGCGTGTAACCGAGGCGGCGCATCAGCTCCGCCCACGCCTCTGCGGTCCGGCCGGTGAACCAGCCGATCTCGGTCGGCTCGGCGGAGAGGCCGTAGCCCGGCAGCGACGGCAGCACGAGGTGGAACGCGTCGTCCGCCGTCCCGCCGTGCGCGGTCGGGTCGGTCAGCGGCCCGATCGTCTCCAGCAGCTCGACGACCGAGCCCGGCCAGCCGTGGGTCATGATCAGCGGCAGCGCGTCCTCGTGCTGCGAGCGGACGTGGATGAAGTGGATGTCCACGCCGTCGATCTCGGTGGTGAACTGCGGAAGGGCGTTCAGCCGCGCCTCCAGGCGGCCGAAGTCGTAGTCGGCCGCCCAGTAGTCGGCGAGCGCCTTGAGCGGCGCAAGCTGCACGCCCTGCGAGCGGTCGTCGACGAGCTCCCTGCTCGGCCAGCGCGTCGCCGCGATGCGCCGGCGCAGGTCGTCGATCTGGTCGTCGTGAACCTCGACGTGGAAGGTGCTGATCTCGGTGGCGACGGTGCTGCTCATGGCGGCCTCCTTCAGCGCAGCGTCCTGAACGCGGCGCGGAGCTCGTTCGTGAAGATCTCCGGCTCCTGCCAGGCCGCGAAGTGGTTGCCCTCGGCGACCTCGTTGAAGTAGATGAGGTTCGGGTAGGCCTGCTCGGCCCAGCTCTGCGGGGCCTGGTAGAGCTCGCGCGGGAAGACGCTCACGGCCGCCGGGACGGTGGTGCCCTTGATGTCGAAGAAGCCGAGCGTGTTCTCCCAGTAGAGACGACCCGAGGAGATCCCGGTGTTCGTCACCCAGGTCATCGTGATGTTGTCGAGGACCTCGTCCCGCGTGAGGTTGCCGATCGCGTGGCCGTCGAAGGCGGCCGCGATGTCCTCATAGCTCTGCGCGTCGTGGTCGAGCATCCAGGCCGCGAGCGCGACGGGCGAGTCCGCGAGCCCGTACAGCGTTTGCGGCCGGAGGTTCATCTCGGTCGCGTAGCCGATGCCCTTCGTGTAGAGGAACCTCAGCTGGTCGAACGCCCGCTGCTCCTCGTCCGAGAGCCCGGCCGGCGCATCGCCGCCGGTGGCGAGCGCCTTCGAGACGTCGGCCGGGATCGTCCCGGGCATGTTGGAGTGAATGCCCAGCAGCTCGGGGGGCGCCTCCGCTCCCATCACGTCGGTGATCTGCGCCCCCCAGTCCCCGCCCTGCGCCACGAACCGCGTGTAACCAAGGCCCTTCATCAGTGTGATCCAGGCGCGCGCGATGTGGACGGGGCCCCAGCCGGTCGTGGTCGGCTTGGCCGAGAACCCGTAGCCGGGCATCGACGGGACGACCACGTCGAAGGCGTCCTCGGCGTCGCCCCCGTGCGCGGTCGGATCGGAGAGCGGGCCGATCACGTTCAGCATCTCGATGATCGAGCCGGGCCAGCCGTGCGTGATGATCACCGGCAGGGCGTCCTCGTGCTTCGACCGGACGTGGATGAAGTGGATGTCGAGGCCGTCGATCTCGGTGATGAACTGCGGGAAAGCGTTCAGACGCGCCTCGACCCGCCCGAAGTCGTACTCCTCGGCCCAGTAGCGCGCGAGCTCCTGAATCGTCGCGAGCTGTACCCCCTGGGTCTGGTCGGCGACGGTTTCCTCCTCGGGCCAGCGCGTTGCCGCGACGCGGCGGCGAAGCTCGTCCAGCTCGCCTTTCGGGATCTCCACGTGGAAGGGGCGAATCTCGAGAGCGGTCTCGAGGGTGCTGCTCATGAGGACCTCCGTTTTCGTGCGGGCGGGGTGCGCCTCCCCTCTGGCTCGGGGATCCGCCGACCCTACTCCTGCCCGTTCGGGCAGGCAACCGGTGTCACCACCTCGACACCAGCGCTACACGCGGCACCGAGCGAGGCGTTAGGGCCGCATTAGAGCCGCTTCCTACGGTCGGTCTCAGTGCGAAGCACCACTCGGACTCCACTGGGTTGTCACACTCGTTACGTCGTCAAGAGAAGGAGGAGGTCATGAGGCACGTACTCGCAATCGCGGCTCTCGCGGTCGGGATCTCGATCGCGGCAGCGCCGGCGCAGGCCAGCTCGACCAAGGGCCCGACGCTGCGATCGCTCCAGGCACAGATCACCACGCTCCGCAAGCAGGTCAAGACCCTGAAAAAGCAGGTCACGAGCGCGCAGAACGCTGCATACGCCTCGCTCACGTACGGAGCATGCTCCACCGCGGTGACCGCGGACACGTTCCAGGACACCTACACCGGGCTGGACGGCTACTTCTCGGCACACACGCTGCCCGGCTACTTCGGCCTCCAGGCAGTCGTCAACGACTACGGGGCGTGCCAGGCGCTACAGATCTCGCGTGCCCACAACCAGAGCCCACCGAGCACCTCCGGCCTGCGAGCGCTGCTCGATCTCTTCAAGCCGGCCCCGTCGTCAGCTCGGGCCGGCCACCTGTTCGACCCATTCCTCGCCGTGACGGGGTAGGTGGGCGCCACCGACGAGCGGCCTCGGCGGTTTCGGTTTCCGCCGTACGGAGCGGCGCAGGAGTCGAACCTACCGAGCCGTGGGTTGCACGACCGCAGCGGTTTTGAAGACCGCCTGGGCCACCGGGCCCATGCCGCTCCACTCCGAGGTTATCGCCGGTCTGCGGAGCTGCGCTCGCCAGTTCGTGCGCCAGTCCTTTCGAGACCCGGGGCGCGCGGGACCGCATCGACGATGGTCAGGCTGTCGTTTTGAACGAGCGACCCGAGCGCGTCGGGGACCGACACAGGCGTTCGCCGACCCGGACGTGATTGCCTAGGAAAGCGGAGTCAGGCATGATCGACCGGCAAAACAGAGTGCGATGGCAGTTGAGCTCATCGGCAGGCGTGAGGAACTGCTCGCGTTCGATCGGTTTCTCGAGGCGATCCCCGCCAGGGGTCAGGCATTCCTGCTCGAGGGCGACGCAGGAATCGGCAAAACCGTGCTCTGGAACGAGGGCGGTCGGCTCGCCCGCGAGCACGGCTTCCGCGTCCTGACATCGCGCTCGGCTCATTCCGAGACACAGCTCGGGTATGCCAGCGTCGGCGATCTCCTCGCGCCGGTAGTCAAGGAGACGCTGCCGGAACTGGCGCCTGCACAGCGGCGCGCGCTCGAGACTGCATTGCTGATGCGCCCGCCGGACGGCCCGCCTCCCGAGGTGCGCCTGCTCGGCCTCGCGCTTCTCTCCGTCGTGCGCGCGCTGGCCCAGGACGGGCCGCTTCTGCTCGCCCTCGACGACGTGCAATGGGTTGATGCGAGCTCCGCCGAAGTCCTCCGGTTCATGCTGCGGCGATTGGAGGACGAGCCGGTAGGCGTTCTCGCAACCGTGCGCGGGCGGCCGGTCGAGGTCCCGCTCGAGCTCGACAAGGCGTTTGCGGCGTTCCAGCGCGTCGCGGTCGAGCCCCTTTCTGCCGGGGCGATCCATCGCCTCCTCTGGGGTCGCCTTGCCGTCAACCTGGCACGGCCGGAACTGGTGCGCGTGCACGAGATCGCCGGGGGGAACCCCTTCTTCGCACTCGAGCTCGGGCGCGCGATGGCCAGGGGCGCTCTCCGCGCCGACAGCGCGGAACTCGCGCTCCCCGAAAGCTTGAGCGCCCTCGTGACGGAGCGGTTGCGCGTACTTCCGACGCGTGTCCGCAACACCCTCGTTGCTGTTGCCGCGCTCGCCGCCCCCTCGGTGACGCTGCTCGAGCCGCTCGGGGCCGGCGTTGTCGAAGATATCGAGCTCGCCCAGAAGCACGGCGTGATCGAGCTCGACGGCGACCGGATCCACTTCGCACATCCATTGCTCGCCCCCGCCAGCTACGCGGAGATGCCGCTGCATAGAAGGCGTCTTCTGCACCGCCGCCTCGCCGAGCTGGACGTCGATCTCGAGGAGCGCGCCCGCCATCTCGCGATCGCCGCCACCGGGCCTGACGAAGAAATCGCGACAGCGTTGAGCGCAGCGGCAGCGCACGCCCATGCGCGGGGAGCAGCTCTGGTCGCGGCGGAGCTCGCGGAGCGGGCCGTCGCGCTGACGCCGCCAGAGGCGATCGCGAGTGTGAACGAGCGACGGATCACCGCAGCTCGGCACTGTCTGTCCGCGGGCAACGCGAAAAAGGCGCGGGCTTTGCTCGACGACGCGATTGGCTCTTCCGCCCCGGGCCCGATCCGAGCCGAGGCTTTGAGTCAGCTCGGAGGCATGGGGCCGTCAACGGAGGGCTTTCGAACGGCTCAGAGTCTTTACCGCCGGGCGCTGGCCGAGCCCGGTCTCGCGAAGCGCCAGAAGGCGCATATTCTCTGCGAGCTTGCGTGGATGGCCGCCGCCGGATGGGATCCCCAGGGCGGCGGGAGGTACGCCGAGGATGCGCTGATCCTCGCAGAGGAGCTCGCTGAACCGGAGACGCTCGCCGTCAGCCTGATCACGGTCGCGAGAGTCACGTTCTGGCGCACCGGGCGCCTCCGTCGCGACCTGTTGGATCGTGCCATCGAGATCGCGGAGCGCACGGATGGGAACGCCGATGCACGAATTGTGCTGGCCAGGATTCTGTGCCGCTGCGACCGCCACGCGGAGGCGCGCGTCATGTTCGAAGAGCTGATCGCCGAAGCCCGCGACCGGGGCGATCCCTGGGTTGTCGGCCGGCTGTTCTTCCTTGCCGAGCTCGAGGTCGTGTCAGGGGGATGGGATCGGGCGGCTCGACTGTGTGACGAGTCGATGGAGATTGCCCGCCAAACGGGCTGGGACAACTTTCTGCCGCTCTGCCGCAACATCCTGATTCAGATCGCTGCGCACAGAGGCGAGGTCGAGAGAGTACGAGCAGAGACCCCCGACTTGCTCCAGGTCGCGGAGCGGACTGGCATCGCAGACTACGCCTATCAACTCGGTCGGGCGCTCGCGACGTTCGAGCTCTCCGTCGATGACGCCGAATCCGCCTGGTCACACGTCGAGCCCCTGTTCTCGAAGGGCCGGGAGATGGACGAGTATCGCGCCCAGGTTGCAGGCTCGGTCGCAATCGAGGCGCTCATCGGCATCGGCGACCTTCGGACTGCCGAGCATCTGCTCGATCAGCTCGCGGAACACGCCGCAGGGTCCGACACCGCTGTGCGCGCGCTTGCTCAGCGCGCGGGCGGGCTTCTCCACGCCTCGAGGGGCGATCAGGAGCGCGCAATAGTCGCGCTCGAGGCTGCGGCCGTCGCGCCCGAGCCGCCGCAAGAGACGAATCCCTTCGAGCTGGCGCGGACGCTTCTCGTGCTCGGGACCTTGCAACGCCAGGCGCAGCACAAGCGTGCCGCCCGGGAGACCCTCCAACAGGCCGCCGAGATCTTCGAGCGGCTCGGCGCCCGCCTCTGGTCGGAGAAGGCGACCTCGGAGCTACGGCGGATCGGCGGGCGCACTGCATCGGACACGGAGCTGTCGGAGACGGAGATGCGGATCGTCGAGCTCGTCGTCGCCGGCCGCCGGAATCGGGAGGTGGCCGCGGAGCTCAACCTGAGCCCCAACACGGTCGGGTGGAACCTCTCGAAGGTGTACCGGAAGCTCGGCGTCAGCTCGCGAACCGAGCTCGCCGCTCGCATATCCGCAACACCGCAGGAGTAAATCCACCGTTTCGCGCGGTTGATCGCGCACCTGCCGCGCGCGATCGTCAAGACGCGATGCCGACCTATCTCGTTGAGCGATACCTGCCAGGACGCGACCGCGCCTGGCTCGAGGCCGCGCTCGCACGGCTCCCGAAAGACGATCCGGGCGTCACGTACCTCGGCTCGACCTACGTTCCGGCGGAGGATTCGTGCTTCTGCAGGTTCGAGGCCTCCGATGCAGACGACGTTCGCTTCGTGAACGAGCTCGCACGGGTGCCGTTCTCGCGGATCTCGGTGGCCGCCGAGCTCCGCGGCCCGGCAACTGACCACGACAAGGAAGGAGACCCGAGATGAAACGCATCCTCGGATTGATTCTGGCCGTCACCATCGCCGGCGCGTTCGCAGTTGCCAGCCAGGCGCGAACCGCGCATCACCCGCGGCACGGAACCCTCCACGTGACCAAGGATTGTCCTCAGGCGACCTACCAGGGGCAAGCTGGCGGGTATTGCACGATCAAGTCCTCGAACCTCGGGGCGATTCCCGCCGGGTCCAAGGTCTTCTACATGGAGGCAGCTGGGTCGACGGGGCTGGACAGCGACCTCGTTGTCTACACCGGCCCTGGAAACATCGCTATCGGACACGTCACCCTCTCGTTCACCACACTCACGGGTGAGATCGTCTTCGCGGGAGGAACGGGCCAGCTCAGCGGGTTCCGTGCCCGCGTGGCCGTCTCGTTCGACGGCGCCCTCTGGCACTGGGACGGGCCGTACAGCTTCGGGTCGTCGCACGACAACGACTAGAGGCCGTCGAGGACCGCGCGGAAGCAGCAGGTCTGTGCGCTCCGTCATTCGAGCTCGGGGCACTGCGACCGTGCCCCGAGCTCGTCTGCCCAAGTGGTTTTCTGGTCAGTCAAGCGCCCCGAAACGGCTTTGAAGACTGCTTGGGCCACCAGGTCCATTGCGCGGGTTTTCGGACGTTCGGCTCGGTGAATCCCCGGATGCCCGGGGATCCCTCGGCGTGGGACCCTTGTGTCATGAAGGCAAGGAGATCCGAGTTTGCACGGGGTCTGCAGGTCGCCCACGCGCGGCTGGAGCAGGACGACTCGATCGAGGTGGAGCTCACGTCGCTCGACGACCTTGTCGACGATCGCGACGGCGTCGAGTCGGGCGCCGAATACCTCGCCGGTGTCCTCGGCTCGACACGGCATCTGCCCGAGACACTGGTTGTCCAGGTCGTTCTTCCACTACGGCCCCGGACGGTCGAGCGGGGCCTGGCTGCGTTCAGCGAGCATTGCCGTCTCATGGCGGAGGTCTCCTGGCGGCAGGCGTTGACCGTCAGGCGGACCGGGCTCAGGCAGCTCACGCCCTCGTTGCTGGCCGCGTTCGTCGCGGCTGCGGCGGCGACCGGCGCGGGCGCGCTCGCGCAGGATGCGGGCTCGTCGCTCCTTGTCTCGTTCCTCTACGCCGTCGCCGGACTCTGCCTGATCGCGGCCTGGGTGATCGTCTGGATGCCGGTCGAGGAGGTGCTCTTCGACTGGCGGCCCGCTGCCCACGTCGCCGAGGCGTATGACCTCCTGACCCGCGCGAGCGTGGAGGTGGTCGAGCGCGGATCCAGGTCGAGGTTGGCTCCGCGCCCGGCTGGCGCTCATCGCGCAGCGGCCCGCCGCAGCACCCGCTCGTCGCCGACGCGGCGGGTGAGGCCGTCGGCGTCGTAGCGCTCCAGCAGGAGCTGCGCCGCGCGACGGCCGATCCCGAGCGCGTCGCGGAAGCTCGCGATCGTGATCGGCGAGAGCGTGGCGAGCGCCTCGCGGCCGCGCTCGTAGAGCTCGGTCGAGACGGCGAGGCCGTCGCCGACACGCTTCAGGCGGCCCTCTTGCTCGAGGTAGGCGGCGAGCTCGCGGTCGTCGAGGCGGACGAGGTCGCCCGCGGCGAGCTGGGCCTCGATCTCGGCCGCTGCCCCGGCCTTCTCGCCGAGCTTCGGCGCCGCGCCCGGCAGGTACGCCTTTCCGGCGCGTCGCTCCACGCGGAGGAGCGGCGCGACCGAATGCGCCCACGGCTCCTGGGGCAGAAGCTCCGCCAGCGGTAGCCCCGGGTCGAGCGGCGCCTCCTCGGCTCGCCGCGACAGCCGGTCCACGACCGAGGCGCGCAGCTCCGCGAGCCACTCCGAGGTGAAGTACCAGTCGCCCGCTTGCTCGAGCACGGCCAGCCCCCGGGCGAGCTCGGCCGGGGCGAAGAGGCCGCGCGCCTGGAGGCTCTCGGCCGTGACCGGCTCGCGCACGAGAGCGCGCACGATCGCCTCGGGATCCCCGGTCTCGAGCAGCACCAGCCGCTCCGCGTCGAGGCCGCGGGCCGGCGCCGGGTCGAGGACGACACCGCCTCCGACGGTCGTGTTCGTTCGCAGGACGACACGGTCGCCGCGCGCTGCGACCACGGGCGCGCGCAGCCGCAGCTGCGCGAACCGGCCTTCACGGACGAGCCGGGCGGGCACGTCGCTCGTCCCGAGATGCGCCGTGACCGCGGCCGGGACCGACTCCAGCTCCTCGAGCACGATGTCGAGCCGCCAGCTCACCGGGTAGTGGCCGGGCTCGACCAGGACGTCGCCGCGGCGCAGGCGGGCGCGCTCGACTCCGGGGAGGTTGACGGCCACGCGCTGACCGGCCTCGGCCACCGGGACGTCCACATCGTGAACCTGGACGCTGCGCGCGCGGGTCTTCAGGCCGGACGGCTCGACGCGCAGCGCGTCGCCCGCGCCGACCGAGCCCGACCAGAGCGTGCCGGTAACCACGGTGCCGACCCCGGTGAGGCTGAACGCGCGGTCGATGTAGAGCCTGGTCGCACCTCCGGGCCGGTCGTGCGCCACCTGCCCGGCACAGCGCTGGAGCGCGGCCCGCAGCTTGTCGAGCCCGGCGCCGGTCTTCGCGCTGACGGCGACGACCTCTGCATCCGGCACGAGCTCCCGCGCCTCCGCGAGCGCGAGCTCGAGCGTCTCCTCGTCGACCGCGTCGGCCTTGGTGATCGCGACCACGCCGCGGTCGACGCCGAGCAGCCGCAGGATCGCGAGGTGCTCATGCGTCTGCGGCCGAGCGCCCTCGCCCGCGTCGATCACGAGCAGGAAGAGGTCGATCCCGGTCGCGCCGGCCACCATCGTCCTGACGAAGCGCTCGTGGCCGGGGACGTCGACGAGCGAGAGCCGCTCGCCGTTCGGCAGCTCCAGCGGCGCGTAGCCGAGCTCGATCGAGATCCCGCGCTCCTGCTCCTCGGGCAGGCGGTCGGTGTCCTTCCCGGTCAGCGCCCGCACGAGCCACGTCTTGCCGTGATCGATGTGGCCCGCGGTCCCGACGGTGAGAGGCATCAGCGCAGGGACTTGACCATGATCAGGCACGGGTTCGCTTCGCCCCAGAACGCGGTCGTCTCCTCGAGCGGCCGGAAGCCGTGCGACTCGTAGAAGCGGCGCGTCCGTGCGTAGTGGGCGTCGGGCTGGGACGGGCCGAGCGTCTTGACCTGCAGGAACTCGACGCCGCGGTCCAGTAGGAAGCGCTCGGCGGCTTCGACGAGCGCGGTCCCCGCACCCTGTCCTTGGCTTTCCGGCCGCACGCCCATGACGTAGATCTCCGCCGCAGCCGGCGTGTGCTGCTTGAGCGAGAGGAAGCCGTCGCATCCGACCGCGAAGGTCGGGAGGTCGGCGACCTCGCGAATGTAGTCGAGGACCTTCTCTTCGATCTCGAACCACTCGGGGAGAGACTCGAGCACCGCCTGGCAGAGCTCCGAGCGAGCAGCCGGGTCCTCGACCGCGGTTACCTCCATCAGGCCGGCATGGCCTCGATCAGCCCGTCGCTGATCTCGATCGGCGCGAAGCCGCCGGCCGCGAGCAGTTCGCGCCACTGCTGCTCGTTGCGCTCCCGCCCGTCGAGGAGCGCGAGCACCAGCACGTCGAGCCACTTCCCGCTGCCAGGCTCGTTCCCGGGCGGCACGACGGCGTCGACGATCAGCACCCGCGCGTCCCTCGGCGCCGCGGCGCCGATCGTGCGGAGGATCGCGGCCGCCCGCTCGTCGCTCCAGTCGTGGAGGATCCCCGACAGGACGTAGGCATCGCCCTCGGGGACGCTCCGGAAGAAATCGCCCTCGACGAACGCGATTCGGTCGCCGAGCGCCGCCTCGTCGCGCACGGTCTCCGGGAGGTCGAACACGATCCCGCGCAGGCCCGGCTGGAGGCGGAGGAGCTGGACGAGCAGCGCCCCGTTGCCGCCGCCCACGTCGACCACCGTCTCGTCGTCGCGCCAATCGAGCTCGGCCAGACGCTCGACCCGCCGCTCGTGGCCCTGCTGCATCGAGCGGTCGAACGCCGCCCGCTCGTCGGGATGAGCGGCCAGCCAGTCCCAGAAGTCCGTCCCGAACAGGCGCGGAAACGACGGCTCCCCGTCCGCTCGGAGGTCGCCCATCGTCCGGTACCAGACGCCGCCGAAGAGGTGTGAGAAGTCGTCCCAGCCGCCGCCGCGCCGGAGCAGCTCCGACTCCGCGGTGTTCCCGAAGACGCCCGGCTTGCCCTCGGCGAAGACGTCCTCGGTCGCGAGCGCGCGGAGCAGCCGGTGGAGGGCGTCCGCGTCGGCGCCGATCTCCTGGGCGATCTCGGCCACCGGCTTCGGGCCCTCGGCGAGGGCGTCGGCGACTCCGAGCTCGCTCACGATCGCGAGCGCCCGCGTGGCGAGCGCGCCGCGCATCAGCACCCAGACCCGCTCCTCGGGTGAGATCTCGCTCATTCGCGCGCGGCGGCGACGGCCGCGGCGGTTTCCTCCGCCTCGGCGTCGGTCAGCGTGCGACAGTCGAGCAGCAGGCGTCCGTCGCGGATGACGCCGATCACTGGCGGATCGGCCTCGCGGAGAAGCGGCGCGAGCTCTTCCTCGACCGCGCACGCGAAGCTCGGGAGGTCGGCCAGCGGCAGGGCGCCGCCTCCGACCCGCGCGACCGTCTCTTCGACCTCGCCGCCGGTCGCCTTCGCGAGACGCTCCGCACGGGCCCGAACCGTCTCGGCCGGCTCGTGCAGCATCCGCAGCACCGGCACCTCGCGCGCGGCGTGCTCCGGGTCGAGGTAGAGGCCGAGCGTCCCCTCGAGCGCCGCGAGCGTGAGCTTGTCCGCGCGCAGCGCCCGCTGGAGCGGGTGGCGCCGCAGCTTCTCGACCGCCTCCGCGCGCCCGACCACGATTCCGGCCTGCGGCCCGCCGAGCAGCTTGTCGCCCGAGAAGCAGACGAGGTCGGCTCCTCCTGCGAGGCTCTCTCGCGCGGACGGCTCCTCACTTAGTAACAGACTGTTACTTGGGAAGAGCGCCCCGGAGCCGAGGTCGTCGACGAGCGGGAGGCCGTGCCGTCCGGCGACGGCGGCCAGCTCCTCCAGGGACGGGCGCTCCGTGAAGCCGACCACACGGAAGTTCGACTGGTGGACCCGGAGGAGCAGCGCCGTCTCCGGCACGATGGCGCGCTCGTAGTCCGCGGCGCGGGTGCGGTTCGTCGTGCCGACCTCGCGCAGCCGCGCGCCCGAGCGGGCGAGGACGTCGGGGATCCGGAAGCCGTCGCCGATCTCGATCAGCTCGCCCCGCGAGACGAGCACGTCCCGCCCCTCCGCGAGCGCGGCCAGGGCGAGCATCACCGCTGCCGCGTTGTTGTTCACGACCAGCGCCGCCTCGGCACCCGTGAGCCGGCGGAGGATCGCGGCGACGTGGTCCTGGCGCGAGCCGCGCCCGCCGGCCGCGAGGTCGTACTCCAGGTTCGAGTACCCGCGGCCGACCTCGAGTGCGCGCTCGAGCGCGGCCTCCGGGAGCGGCGCCCGCCCGAGGTTCGTGTGCACGACGACCCCGGTCGCGTTCAGGGCGCGCCGCAGGCTCGGCGCCCGGGCGGACGCGAGCTCCCTCAGCGCCCGTTCGCCGAGGTCGCCGGGGTCATGACCGGCCTGAATCTCTTCACGCGCGCGCGCGAGGGCGGTTCGGGCTGCCTCGACTGCGAGCGTCGGCGGCTCTCCAGCCAGGCGCTCGTCCCGGGCGAGCTGGTCGACGGACGGCAGGTCGCGAAGGCGCATTCGCTCAGTCTAAGTCGGCGCGAAAGTACACTCGTTCACCGGTGCCCCTCCAGGTGCTCACGCCGGTCGAGCGGCGCCGACGGCCTCGGCGCCGGCGTCTGCTCGTGCTGTTCGTCGCCCTCGCGGCGTGCGTTGCCGCGGCGTTCCTCATTGTGCGCCACTTCCACGGCCACGCCGCACCCGCGGCGGCGGCGGCTCCGCGCCCGGCCGCCGCGCACAACGCCCCGCCGCCCAGGCCGATCCGGCTCCTCACCGTGGCCGCGCCACCGCGAGAGGGCTTCCCGGCGGTGACCGCGGAAAGTGCGATCCTGGTCGATGCGAACAGCGGAGCCGTCCTCTGGGAGAAGCGGCCGCACCGGCGGCTGCCGATCGCCTCGACCACGAAGATCATGACCGCGACGCTCGTCCTCGAGAGGCTGCCACTACACACCGTCGTGAAGGTCCCGGCCGCCGCGGCCCGAATGCCGCTCGTGCGGGAAGGGCTACGAGCCGGAGAGAAGGTCCCGGCCTGGAAGCTCCTCGACGGCCTGCTCGTCTTCTCCGGCAACGACGACGCGCTCACGCTCGCAGACGCGACAGCGGGCACGCGCCGCGCCTTCGTCAAGCTGATGAACGAGAAGGCCCGCGAGCTCGACCTCAACGACACCCACTACACCTCCGTCAGCGGGGTCGTCGACCAGGGGAACCACTCGAGCGCGTGGGACCTCGCCGCGCTCGCCCGCTTCGCGATGCGGGACCCGCGCTTCCGCGCAACCGTCGCCACGAAGATCGCGCGGATCCCCTGGGCTGCCCCGACCTACGGCAAGGTCTACGTGAACAAGAACCAGCTGCTCGGCACCTACCGCGGCGCGAACGGGGTCAAGACCGGCTGGACGACGCTTGCCGGCCACTGTCTCGTCGCCTCTGCGCGCCGCGGCAACCGCGACCTGATCGCGGTCATCCTCCACTCGACCGACCCCTACCACGACGCGCCGCGGCTGCTTAACTTCGGGTTCGCGCTTCAGCGCTGAGGGGTCGCCATGGGACGAAGGACACGAGCACTCACGCCCGCGCTCGCCGCCCTGCTGGGCGTGCTCGCGCTTCCGGGCGCCCACGGCGCGACGTCGCCGAACGGGGTCGGCCGGATGAGCGTCTCGCCGGCCATCGTCAGCGCTGGCACGACGGGCGAGTTCACGTTCACGTTCACGGCCGACTCGTCGTCTCTCAAGGGCGTGACGACCGTCGACGTGCCGCGCGGCTGGACGCTTCCGCAGCGCACGAGCTCCGGCGGACCCGGGTACCTCACGCTCAAGCGCGGCACCTGCGCGAGCTCGACCAGGATCACCTCGATCAAGGTGCACCGGATCACGATCGCGACGTCGTGCGCCCGCCGGAAGACCTACGAGCTCGTCTACGAGAAGGCGACGGCGCCAACGATCTCGGCGGACGGCTACATCTTCCTCGCCCGGACGCGCCCGGCTAAGGGCCGGAAGGCGAGGTTCCGACCGCTCGGGCGCAGGAAGCAGCCGATCGTCCGCGTGCGGGGCGCGGCGCCGACCGCGCTCTTCATCGGCGTGACGAGCGTGGCGACCGCCGGGGTCCCGTTCAGCGTCACCGTGCGCGGCGTCGACCAGTACGGGAACAACGCGTACCCCTACGTGGGGCGGACCGTCAAGCTCTCGAGCACTGACACGAAGGCGACCCTGCCCGGCCCGTACACGTTCGTCCAGACCGACGCGGCGCAGCACGTGTTCACGGGAGTCGTCTTCCGCACGGCCGGCGCGCAGCGCATCACGGCGACCGACTCGAGCGGCCTCAAGGTGGAGAGCGCCCCGATCACGGTCTCCGCCTCGACCGCGGCGGCCGCCTACCTGCCGTCGGCCTTCGCGCTCTCCGCAGGAACCTCGGCGCACCGCCGCTCGTAGCACTCGAGGATCGTCGCCACCGCCTCGCCGGGGTCGCTGGTGAGGCGCATCAGCGCCGGGTCGCCCGGCGAGATCATCCCGTCCACCAGAAGTCGCTCGTCGATCCAGTCGAGGAGCGACCGCCAGTAGTCGCCGTCGAAGAGGACGACCGGGAAGTGGAGCACCTTGCCGGTCTGGATCAGCGTCAGCGACTCGAACAGCTCGTCGAGCGTCCCGAACCCGCCGGGGAAGATCACGAACCCCTCGGCGGCCTTAACGAACATCGTCTTGCGCGCGTAGAAGTGGTTGAACGTCATCGAGATGTCGAGGTACGGGTTCTCGGCCTGCTCGTGCGGGAGCTCGATGTTGAAGCCGACCGAGATCCCGCCGGCCTCCTGCGCGCCTCGGTTCGCGGCCTCCATCACGCCGGGCCCGCCGCCCGTGACGACCGCGAAGCCCGCGTCGGCGAGCCGCCCGCCCACCTCGCGTGCGGCCGCGTAGACGGGATGGCCGTCCTTCACCCTCGCCGAGCCGAACACCGTGATCGCGGGATGCGGGATGCGCTCGACCGCGACGAAGCCCTCCATGAACTCCTCCGCGATCCGCTCGACATGGCCGGCGAGGTCGCCGTCGTGCCGCGAGAGGAGCCTTCGGTCCTCCACTAGAAGTTGCGGGGCACGTGCGTGTGCTCCATGCCGAGCACGAGAAGCGCGGCGAGGCCGAGGTAGACGACGGCCACGACCGTCCGCTGCCACGGCTTCACGCGGTAGTAGTCCTGGAGCTCCGGGTGGTCGCGTGTCTGCCAGCGGTGCCAGAGCTCGCTCGCGCCGAGCACGAGCACGATCAGGAGGATCGGGTTCGGCGAGTAGAGCACGAGCGCAACGAGGCCGATCAGCCCGAGCAGCCAGACGAGCGGATGGAGCGCGGCCACGGCGCGGCCTCCGTCGAGCGGGACGAGCGGCAGCAGGTTGAACAAGTTGAGCAGGAAGCCCACGAACGCGAGCGCCCGGAGGAAGTTCGAGTCGAAGTAGATGCCGAGCCCCCAGACCGCGAGCGCCGCGAGGGAGCCGAGGATCGGCCCGGCCAGCGCGACCTGCGCCTCGTGCCAGGCGTTCTTCGGCATCTGCTTCATGCCGACGACCGCGCCGATGAACGGGATGAAGAGCGGCGCGGAGGCCTTGACTCCCTGGCGCCGCAGCTCGAGGACGTGGCCCATCTCATGGACGAAGATCAGCAGCACGAGGCCGACGCCGAACCACCAGCCGCCGAGCAGCGCGTAGGCGCCGACGGAGACGATCATCGTCGCCGCGACGGTGAAGACCTTGAACTTGAGGAGCGCGCCCGCGATGTACCAGAACTTGGCCAGGAGCGCGCCGAGCGCAGCGAACGGCGCCCAGATCTTCCGCGCGACGCTCTTCCAGCCGGGCTCCGGCTGGATCGGCTCGTACTCGCGGAGGTCGGGGTCGGGCTCGGGCTCGAGCTCCGGCGGCCTGTAGAGGTGGCTCACCGCCTCATCGTAGCTCCGGGGGCGGGCTTGTAAGAGACGCCGAAATCGTGCTTCACTGTTGTCCACCTCCAAGGGGACTGCCGTCAACTCGAAGGGGGGCTCGTCATGCTGAGAGGGATCGCTGCGTACCTGCGGCGGCACCACCTGGGTCTGCTCGTGCTGTTCCTGGCGCTGGGCGGAACCTCATACGCTGCCGCCGGGGTCATCAGGGGTTCACAGATCGCACCGCACTCGGTTCCGCTGAACCGGCTCACGAGCGGGGCGATCAGGTCGCTGAAAGGAAGTCGCGGTGCGCAGGGCCGCGGGGGTTCGCGCGGGCCGAGGGGCGCGCGGGGGCCGACCGGTCCGACCGGACCGGCCGGACCGACCGGGGCGACCGGATCCGCGGGCGCGACCGGACCGGCCGGAAAGGCCGGCCAGGCAGGAGTGACCGGTGCGACCGGGGCGACCGGGGCGACTGGAGCCACGGGAGCGGGAGCGACCGGTGCAGCGGGGGCGACAGGGCCCGCCGGGGCGACGGGACCTGCCGGCGCCGCGGGGCCGACCGGCAAGGCTGGGCCGACCGGGGCAACCGGGTCGACCGGCGCACGTGGCGCGACCGGCCTCACAGGGCCGACAGGGCCGTCCGGAGCGGTTGGCCCGACCGGAAAGGTCGGCGCGACCGGAAGCACCGGCTCGAAGGGCACAACGGGCACCACGGGTGCGACCGGGTCGAGAGGTCCGACCGGGCCGACCGGGCGATCCGGGCCGACCGGGCACACCGGCCCGACCGGGCCGAACGGGGTCATCGGGGCGGCCGCGCTCAACGGCGGCATCGCGCCCGCGATCCCGAGCGGCTCGAACGCCTACGTGTTCGCCGGGCCGACGCTCACCGTGACGACGACAGCGGCCCAGAGGCTCGTGGGCTCGGCGGTGGCGCTTCTCGGCTCTGCCGGCGGCACGCGCATGTGGTACGGGCTCTGCTACCGGCCGACGGCGGGCGGGACGGTTCTCAACTGGGTGGGGATCGACTTCCTCGACACGGCGGTGACCGCCAGGCAGCCGTTTGCGGCCGCGGCCACCCTCGTCCCGGGGGCGGGGAGGTGGACGGTCGGGTTCTGCGTCAAGAACTACGGCGTCAGCAACCTCGACGACAACAACTGGGTCAACGGTTGGATCGAGGTGGTGAACGCGACTGGCGTCGGCTAGTCGAGGGAAGGCGCGGGCGCCCGCCGCCGTCCTGTGTGCGAGACAGAATCCCCGCAACGCCGTCGGGGCTAACTCGCTACAGAAAGGACGGGTCAATGACCAGAAGGTTCACGCGCTTCCTGCGCAGGAACACGATCGCGCTGTTGGCGCTTTTCCTCGCGCTGAGCGGCACGACGTACGCGGCTAGCAGCGCGCTGCTGCCGAAGAACAGCGTCGGCACCTCGCAGATCAGGAACGGGGCGGTGACGAAGAAGAAGATCAACAAGAAGACGCTTAAGGCCCTGAAGGGCAACCGCGGCCTACGGGGCGCAACCGGAGCGCAGGGTGTGCAAGGCAACCCCGGGCCTGACCTCGAGCAGGTGCGAGCTCAGAAGGATGCGGGGAGTGCGGGAGTCACCTTGACCGCGGCGGGTCAGACGCAGGTGAACAGCGTCTCGATCACTGCTCCGAGCGCCGGGTTTCTGATCATCAGCGGACATGCGTTTGTCAACAACAACGCGGGCGCTATCAGCTACGTGCTCGTCCCGAAAGTCGATGGGACGAGTGCCACGGCACCCGGATGGGGCTCGACCTTCACCCCGGCAGCGGACGGCGCCGGCGCTGCTGAACTGTTCGAGCTTTCGTACACCACGTCTGTCGCGGTGGCGGCGGGAGCGCACACCGTTACGCAGGCTCTCGGGCCGTTCTCCGGGACTGCGAACTTCTTCTACAACAACAACGAGCTCACGGTCTTGTTCGTCCCGAACGGTGGTGTCACGACCCTGGCCCACGTTTCCGGGAGCGCATCGAGGATGGGTAGCTAGAGAACACGAGGCCCGGGGTGAGAATCGGTGTCAGGTCTTGCAACAGCGCGTGAATGCAAGACCTGACATCGGTGTCGGCCGGGTCCCATCCCTCGTTCAGGGGTACCCGTTCGAGTGATTGGCGTCGATAGCCACCCGCATGAGCGCCTTGCCCCGGGCGCTTTGCGTGGCCGCCGCAACCGCCCTTCTCGCCGCGCCGAGCGCAACCCCCGCTTCAAGCTTTCTCGCACGACGCGTGGTCGCTTACCGCTCGCCTGCGGAGCTGGCGGCGCTCGAGCGTTCCGGCGTGCGCGTCGTTCGCACCCTCCCTGCGCTTCGTAGCGCCGTCGTCGAGACGAGCCGGCCGCTCGGCGAGGCGCCCGTCCTTCGCCGCGAGCTGACCGTCGAGGAGCCGGCGATCGCGGACACGTACCTCCCCGGTGTCGCGTGGGAGTGGCAGTGGTACGGATCTGACATGCAGGCCGTGCCCGACTGGGCGCTGCGGGCCGCGGCACGCATCAGGATCGCGGTGATCGACAGCGGGGCCGACCTCCAGGCTCCCGATATCGGCGACAAGGAGCCGGCCACGTGGAGCATCCTCTCCCGCTCGCGCCGGGTCCGCGACGAGCTCGGGCATGGGACGTTCGTCTCCTCGCTGGCCGCGGGCTCGGTCACGAACGGCGTCGGCATCTCGGGGTTCGGCGGCGACGCCCGGCTGCTGGTCATCCAGGGGATCGACCCGGACGGCGAGATCACGGACGTTCAGGAGGCGGCGGCGATCGTCTACGCGGTCGAGCACGGCGCGCGGATCATCAACCTCTCGATCGGCGGCGACGAGAGCTCGGCGATCGAGCGGCGCGCGATCGACTACGCCGCCCGCCGCGGAGTGCTGCTCGTCGCCTCGGCCGGGAACGAGTACGGAGGCACGAACGCCCCGCAGTACCCGGCGGTGTTGCTCCAGCCGATCGGCTCGCGTGGCCGGGGCGGCATCGGCCTCGCAGTCGGTGCGACGCAGATGGACGGGACGCGGGCGGACTTCTCGAACACCGGCTCCTACCTCTCGCTCGCGGCGCCCGGGATGAACGTCTTCGCAGCGGAGTCGTCCGACGCCGGCTGGCCCCGTGCCGACGTCCCATGGGCCTCGCCGGGCTACTACGGCTGGGCGAGCGGGACGTCGTTCTCGGCGCCCGAGGTCGCGGGCGCGGCAGCGCTCGTGTGGGGCGCGAACCCGTGGCTGACCGCCCGTCAGGTCGCGAAGGTGCTGAAGCGGAGCGCCGCCGGCGGTCCGTGGAACGAGGAGCTCGGCTGGGGCCGGCTCGACGCGGCCGCCGCGGTTCGGCTCGCTCTCGCGACCCACGGTGCCGGGCTTCGACGGGCGACGCTCATGAGCCACGGCCGATCCACTCCTCGCCGCCTTCGTAGACCTCCTTCTTCCAGAGCGGCACCGTCTCCTTGAGCGTGTCGATCGCCTCGCGGCAGGCGGTCAGCGCGGCCTCGCGGTGCGGGGCGGAGACGGCGATCACGACGCTCGGCTCGCCGATCTCGAGCCGGCCAACGCGGTGGTGGATCGCCACGCGGCAGAGCTCGTGCCTCGCCTCGAGGTCGGCGGCGAGCTGAGCCATGACGTCCTCGGCCATCTCGGCGTAGGCCTCGTACTCGAGGTGCGTGACCTCGCGGCCTCGGGACTGCCTGCGCACCGTCCCCGTGAAGGTCGCGATCGCGCCCGCGTCCTCGTCGGAGACCTCTGCGACCGCCGCGTCGAGCGAGAGCGGCTCGTCGGTGATGCGGAGGGCGCCGCCCGAGACCGGCGGGATCAGCGCGACCTCGTCGCCGTCGGCGAGCTCCCGCTCGGGCTCGGCGTACTCGCGGTTGACCGCGTAGAGGAGGCCTTCCGGCTCGTCGCCGAGACCGAGCTCGGGCCAGACGTCGCGAACCCGCCCGACACCCTCGAGCTCGCGCTCCGACCAGCCGGCGCGCTCGCGCAGCCCCGCGAACAACCTGACCCGGACACCCATCGCGCACACCTTACGGAGCAGTCGTCTCCGGCCGCGCAATCCACGCGCGTACGATTGCCGCATGGCGACGACCGACCGGCGCGAGACCGACTCCGGGATCGAGCTCAAGCCGGTCTACACCTCAGACGACGCTCCGGACGAGCTCGAGGCACCGGGCGAGTTCCCGTTCACGCGGGGGCCCTATCCGGACATGTACCGGGGGAAGCCGTGGACGATCCGCCAGTACGCGGGCTTCGCGTCGGCGGAGGAGACCAACGAGCGCTTTCGCTACCTGCTCGAGCGCGGGCAGACGGGGCTGTCGGTCGCATTCGACCTCCCGACGCAGCTCGGCTACGACTCGGACGACGAGCGCGCGGCCGGCGAGGTGGGGCGCACCGGGGTCGCGATCGACTCGCTCGCGGACATGGAGCTGCTCTTCGACGGGATCCCGCTCGACCGGGTCTCGACGTCGATGACGATCAACGCGCCCGCGGCGCTGCTCCTGCTGCTCTACGAGCTCGTCGCCGAGGACCAGGGCGTCGCGGCGGAGAAGCTTCGCGGCACCGTCCAGAACGACATCCTCAAGGAGTACATCGCGCGCGGGAACTACATCTTCCCGCCGCGGCCCTCCATGAGGTTGACCACCGACCTCTTCGCGTACTGCGCCGAGCGGCTGCCGCACTGGAACACGATCTCGATCTCCGGCTACCACATCCGCGAGGCGGGCTCGACCGCGGTGCAGGAGCTGGCGTTCACGCTCGCGAACGGGATCGCGTACGCGCAGGCCGCGGTCGACGCGGGGCTCTCGCCCGACGACTTCGGCGAGCGGCTCTCGTTCTTCTTCAACGCACACAACCACTTCTTCCAGGAGGTCGCGAAGTTTCGCGCGGCCCGGCGGCTCTGGGCAGAGATCATGCGCGAGCGCTTCGGGGTCACGAACCCGAAGGCCGAGGCGCTGCGCTTCCACGCGCAGACCGGCGGCTCGACGCTGACCGCGCAGCAGCCGGAGAACAACGTCGTGCGCGTCGCGATCCAGGCACTCTCGGCGGTTGCGGGCGGGGCGCAGTCTCTGCACACGAACTCGTTCGACGAGGCGCTGGCGCTGCCGACCGAGCACGCGGCCCGCATTGCGCTCCGGACGCAGCAGCTCCTCATGCACGAGGCCGGCGGGACGGACACAGCCGACCCGCTCGGCGGCGCGTACTTCATCGAGGCGCTGACGGACGAGCTGGAGGCGGGCGCGCGCGAGCTGATCGCGCGCGTGGACGAGCTGGGCGGGGCCGTGGCGGCCGTCGAGGCCGGGTTCGTCCAGAGCGAGATCGAGGAGGCGGCGTTCCGATACGCGCGGCAGGTCGAGTCCGGCGAGCGGGTGATCGTCGGCGTCAACCGCTACCAGGAGGACGAGCCGGAGCAGATCGAGCTGCAGCGGATCGACCCCGCGGCCGAGCGGCGGCAGCTCGAGCGGACGGCCCGGGTCCGGGCCGAGCGGAACGCAGGTGAGGCCGAGTTCGCGCTCGCGGGCGTGCGAGAGGCGGCGGCCGGCACGGCGAACCTGCTCCCGCCGATTCGCGCGGCTCTGCGCGCGCGCTGCACCGTCGGCGAGATCTGCAACGCTCTCCGCGACGAGTTCGGCATGTACGACGCACAGCGAGCGCCGTCCTGAGTTGTCGAAATTGAGGCTCTGAGAATCCGGAACGATATAACTTGCCATGTGTGAGTAGATGGTGTATTGTCGAACGCTCAATTCCGAGGCGAGGAAAGGAGGGTGGACATGAACTACAACTTCGTGACAGGTAGCGACCCCCTCCGTGGAAACCTTGCTCGGGAGTGCTCCGGCTAGGACACTGGCTCCATAGCACCTTCGAGCGAGGCGACCCGAAAGGTCGCCTTCGTGGTTCTTGAAGAGTAATTCGGCAGCCGCTACGAGAAAGGAGGCGCTTCGTAGTGGAAACGTCCTTCGACCAGTAAGGCCGTTCCGAATCGAAGTGGAGCAGAGATCGCACGCCTGTTGTGCGGAAAATCGACTGCTAAACCCAGTCTTGGCTTTAGCGATCCAATTTTTCCGTAGACGCGCCTAGTTCCCTCTCTTATCTCGTTCGGGGCGGCGAAACGTCGAGACCGAACGAGAGAGGAGGAACGAGCGTGGACTACGAGTCTGACTATCGGCGCCAGTACTGCCGCGACCGCATCGCCAGGATCAGCGACGACTACCGTCGCGCCCAGCGTCCGTGGCGGAGCAACTCGGAGTCGCGTGTGCGTGTCGCGTTCGCGCAGATCTGGTCGATCGTGCGACGCGTACGCCGGCGCGCTCCCCAGCGGGCCCCCGCGTACCGGTCGTGATGGCCGACGGAGCGGCCGCGCGCCTGTGAGGCTGACAAGCTCGCCTCGCAGGCGCGCGGCTGCGTTAGCAACGCTTTCGCGGCAATGCAACGGTCGTTTCTTGCCTCCATGCCTTGGCGGACGCGTCAAGCTTGCTCCCGCCGTGCGGATCTTGCTCGTCTCGCAGATGTACCCGGGCCAGGACGACCCCGACCTCGGAGTGTTCGTCGCGCAGATCGCGCGCGCCCTCGAGGAGCGCGGCAACGTGGTCGAGCGCGCGGTGCTCGACACGCGGGCCGGCGGGAAGCGCCGCTACGCAACCCTCGCCGGCCGCGCCCGACGGGCGGCGCGCGCCTTCCGGCCCGACGTCGTCTACGCGCACTTTCTCGTCCCGTCCGGCCTCGTCGCGACGCTCGCCTCCCGTGCGCCGCTCGTCGTCACCGCCCACGGCCGCGACGTCCGCAACGTCGGTGCGATCCCGGGAATCCGCGCGCTCACCCGCTTCGTGGTCCGCCGCGCGGCGTCGGTGATTGCCGTCTCCGACTACCTCCGCCGCGAGCTCGAGGCGAAGGTGCCCGAGGCGAAGGGCAAGACCGAGGTGATCGACTCGGGCGTCGACCTCGAGCGCTTCCGCGTCGAGCCGGCTCCGCCGGGGGGACCGGCGTTCCTCTGCCTCGGAGCGCTGACCGAACGCAAGAACGTCATCCGCCTCGCCGACGCCTTCTCCCGGCTGGACGAGGGAACGCTGACCTTCGTCGGCGACGGCCCGTTCCGCTCGAGTCTCGAAGGCCGGCCGCGTGTCGAGCTCGTCCCGAAGGTCTCGCACGCCGAGATTCCCGCCCGGATCGCGAGCGCCCACGTCGTCTGCCAGCCGAGCCTCGTCGAGCCGTTCGGCCAGGCGCTGCTCGAGGCGCTCGCCTGCGGGCGCCCGGTCGTCGCGACCCGGATCGGCGGCCCGCCGGAGTTCGTGCCGCCCGAGGCGGGGGTGCTCGTCGACCCGCTCGACGTCGACGCGCTGGCCGAGGCGCTCGCCCGCGCCGCCGCGCTTCCGTGCCCGAGCCCGGCCGCCCGCGCCGCCGCCGAGCTGCACGACGTCTCCGTCCAGGCGGGCCTGATCGAGGCGGTGCTGGAGCGCGCTCTCGGCGGGGAGTGACCCCGAAAGCCGCTGGTATCCTCGCGCGACCGTGGTTGTTGCAGACATCGTGATCCAGACGCTCGCCGTCCTCCAGGTCCTTCTCTCGGTGGGCCTGGTCGTGCTGATCCTGATGCACTCGGGGCGCGACACGGGCTTCGGCGGAATGGGCTTCACGCCGGCCTCCCAGGGCGGCACGCACATCGTCGAGCGCAACCTCACGCGCCTGACCGTGGTCGTGGCGATCCTCTTCGCCGCGAACACGATCCTGCTCTTCCGCCAGCTCGCGTAAGCGCGTGGCAGGACGGCGCGCCGCGGCTCTGGGCGTGCTCGCGCTGCTCGCCGCCGGCTGCGGCTCCTCCGCGAAGACGAACGCACCGCGAACCTGGACCGGGCCGCCGGGTGTCGTGCGGATCGGGGTCGCGCACCTGCTCTGGCCGCTCGATCCGGCCCGCGCGCGCGGCCGCGACGAGATCGCGCTGGCGCGGACGCTCTTCGCTACCCCGCTTCGCACCGCTCCCACCACGGGTGCTCTTCGCCCCGGCCTCTGCTCCACCTGGAGCTCGCCCGACGGCAGCCGTACCTGGCGTCTCCGCTGCCGTCACGCTGCCGCGATCGCAAGGGCGCTTCGCCGCGCGCGGCTGATCCCCGGAGCGACCATTGCCGCCGGCGCGGGGGCGCTCGAGATCACCGCCCCGAGGCCCGACCCCGAGCTCCCGTACGCGCTGACCGAGGTGGCTGCGGCGCCGGCCGGAGTCCCAGGCCCGTTCAGGCTCGTCTCGGCGAGCCCGCAGAAGGTCGTGGCCGAGCGCGGAGGCGTGCGGCTCGTCTTCCGGAAGCTGGACCCGCACGCGGCGCAGAGGCTCTTCCGTCAGGGCCGGCTCGACGAGGCGCCGGTCCCGCTCGGCGACCTCCAGGCCGACCTGCGCAACCGCGCGCTGGCACCCGCGGTCCGGGTCAGGCGGCTGCTGGCCGTCGACCTCGTCGAGGCGACGCGCGGCGGCGTCCTCGCCCGCCTGCCGGGGTTGCGGCGCGTCTACGGCGCAACTGCCGACCGGGCCGACTACCAGGCGCTCGTCCCGGAGTTCGAGGCGCCGCCGGCCTTCCACCTCGAGCGGCCCCCGAGCGAGAAGAAGGTCGCCAGGGCGCCCGTCGTCGCCACGCGCGCAGCGAAGCGGATGATCGGCGCGCGGCCCCGTGCCGCCGTCCGCTTCGCGGAGCCCTCCGATCCCGACCTCGCCTACGGGGCTGGCTTGCTGATCGCCGCCTGGCAGGATCTCGGGCTGGGCCCGTTCGTCGGGCGCGGCCGCCCCGACGCGCGCTTCGAGCGCGTGCTCGCGCCGTACCCGCGCCTCGCCGCGCTGGGTGCCGCCGTCCGCGGCCGCCAGGTGATCCCGATCGCGTGGGCCGTTGACGCCCGCCTGGTCTCGCCCCGGCTTCGCGGGTGGCGGGAGGACGACCTCGGCGTGGTCGACTACGCGCGGGTCAGACCCCTGGCCCGGACCCGGTCCCGGTGACGTCGAAGCGCGCGGTCGCGACGCTCGGGGCGAGCATCCCGCTCGGGTAGCGCTCGTCGTAGAACGAGCTCTCGTTCACGAGCACCGGCTCACGCGTCAGGCCGTGCAGCTCCGCGAGCAGCTCTGGCACGGAGACGGTGAAGCGGAGGTTCACGAGCGGCTCGGCGACGCGCCCGTGGCGGATCCGGAACGTGCCGTCGCGCGTCATCCCGGTGATCACGCCGTCGCGCGGGTTGACGACGCTCAGGTAGTGGAGGCGCGTGACGTAGATCCCGTCGCCGACGAGCTCGGCCAGCTCGTCCGTCGAGCCCGCCTCGCCGCCCTCGACCGAGAGGCAACAGGGCAGAGGGCCCCAGTGCCGGACGCGCGACTGCGGCGCGCTGGCGGTCGTCTCGCGGCCGTCGCCCGCGAGCCTCGCCGTCCGCCGGTCCCAGAGGACGCCGGCGAGCACCCCGCTCTCGACGAGGTCGACGCGGCGCTTCGGCGTGCCCTCGAAGTCGAAGGCCTTCGGCAGGCCGCGGGGGTCGAGCGGGTCGTCGGCGAGGGAGAAGCGCTTGTCGAACACCTTGTCGCCGATCCGCCCGGCCGCGTAGCACCGGTCCTCGAGCAGGCCGAGCCCGCTGAACGCGTCGTAGGCGAAGTAGAGCAGCAGCTCGGCGAAGGCGTACGGCTCGAGGACGGCGGCGTACGAGCCGGGCTCGAGCCCCTTCGCGCCGCGCGTCCGCTCCGCCTTGGCAGTTGCCTCTCGCGCGGCCCCGGCAGGATCGACCTCGCCGACGCGCCACGACGTCTGCTCCGCGTAGCCGGAGGCGCCGTCGACCGCAGCCAGGGCGAGCACGCCCGCGTCGGTCATCGGCTGCGAGACCGAGAGGCCCGTTGTAGAGGCGAGCGCGACCTCGGTCAGGCCGCTCGTGAAGAAGCCGTAGAGGTCGAGGTCGGACGCCTCGATCGCCGCGGCCGCGAGGTGGGCCTGCTCCTCGGCCTCCAGGCCCGCCGTCTCCTCGTCGTAACCCTCGACCGTCGGCGGCTCGGCGGCGGGCGCGAGGCCCGGGAAGTCGGGATCGGCGGGCGCGTTGTCCGCAGCCGCCGCAGCGCGCGCGGCCAGCTCGCGCAGGCCCTCGTCGTCCGTCCGGTTTCCGGAGGCGAGCCCGAGCCGCCCGTCGCGGACGATCTGGAGCTCGACGACCTCGTTGTCGATCAGCGTCGGCTGGTGCACCTCGGAGCCGGCGAAGCGCGCCAGCCCGGAAACCTCGCGCTGCACGACGGCCAGCGCCTCGTCGGCCTCGGCAGCGCGGAGGGCGCGCTCGGCCAGCTCGAGCGAGGCGCTCAACTCCCGAAGCCGACCTGAACGTCGCGGAAGCGCGCGGGCGCCGCCCCGTGCGAGACGTGTGCGTGCTGGCCCGGCTGGCCCTTGCCGCAGTTCGTGAGGCCCTGCAGGACCCACTCCTCGGGCCCTGCGACGGCGTCGAGCGAGCCCCAGAACTCCGGCGTCTGGCCCGTGTACGTCGCGTCGCGGAGCATCCGGCCGAGCTGCCCGCCCTTGATCTCCCACGCGATCTGCGTGCCGAACTGGAAGTTGAGCCGCTTGTCGTCGATCGACCAGCTCTTGTTCGTCTGGAGGAAGACCCCGTCGTCCACCCCGGCGATCAGCTCCTCGAGCGAGCCCTCGCCGGGCTCGAGGTGGAGGTTCGTCATCCGGACGAGCGGCATCCGGCTCCAGCCGTCCGCGCGCATCGACCCGCCCGCGCCGCTGCCGATCCGTGCGGCGGTCTCGCGCGAGGTCAGGAAGTTGCGCAGCACGCCCTCGGCGACGACCGGCTCGCGCCGGGCGGGGACGCCCTCGTCGTCGAAGCCGAACGTGCCCAGGCCGCCGGGCGTGGTCGAGTCGGCCGTGACGTTCATGTGCTCGGACCCGTAGCGGAGCGAGCCGAGGTCCTCGGGTCCGAGGAAGCTCGTGCCCGCGTAGGCGGCCTCGGTGCCGTAGACACGGTCGAGCTCGGTCGGGTGGCCGACGGACTCGTGCACCTGGAGCTCCATCTGCTCGGCGTCGATCACGACCGTCGTCACCTGCGAGGGGCACAGGTCGGCGTGGAGGAGCGCGGCTGCCTGCTCGCCCACGCGCGGCGCCTCGCGCTCGAGCTCGAGCGACTCGACGTACTCCCAGCCGGCCTGCGCGCTCGAGCCCCCGTGGGCGCTCGGATGGCTCCGGATCTGCGTGATGCCGTCGCGCGTGGCGAAGGCGTCGATCCCGCCGCCGCACTCGACGAGCTCCTGGTCGGTGGCGACGCCGTCGGAGGAGACGAAGACCCGGTGCTCGCGCTGTGCCCGGACCGAGGCCGTCGCCACCGTCACGTCCTTGTGCTCCAGTGCACGTTCGGCTCTCAGGCAGAGGTCGATCTTGTCCGCGAGCGAGACCGCGAACGGATCCTTCTCGAGCGCCGTGCGGTACTCGCCCTGCGCGGGCCGGAGCTTGGCGAGCGCGCGGCTGTGACCGCCGGGAGCCGCCCTCGCGAACGCGGATGCCTTCGTTGCTGCGGTCTCGGCCCCGGCGGTGTCGAGCCGACGGTCGCAGGCGAAGCCCCAGGCGCCGTCAACGAGGACGCGGACGCCGATTCCCTCGCTCTCGACGTCGTCCAGCCGCTCGACGCGCCGGTTGCGAGTTCCGACCACCTGCGAGCGGCGGACGATCACCCGCGCGTCCGCGTAGGACGCCCCCGCGCCGAGAGCCGCGGCCACTGCCTGCTCGCAGAGCTCTCGCACGGCTGCGTACCTTAGTGCCCGAAGGGCCGCGGATGGAAGGCGTGGCTAGAATGGCCGTCGCGCGCTGGTGGCGGAATTGGTAGACGCGCAAGGTTGAGGGCCTTGTGGGGTTAAAACCCCGTGGAGGTTCAAGTCCTCTCCAGCGCATCGGTCCCTGCGCGATGCGAGACTCGGGGGCGTGGAGCAACGCGTCAGCCTCGTAACGCTCGGCGTCCGCGACCTCGGGCGGGCCCGCCGCTTCTACGAGGCGCTCGGCTGGACGACCGGCGCGGGACCCGACGACGACGTCGTCTTCTTCCAGGCCGGTGGGATGGTGCTCGCGCTCTGGGGGCGCGACAGGCTCGCCGAGGACAGCGGCGTCGAGGACGGCGGCGGCTGGGGAGGAGTCACGCTCGCGCACAACGTCGGCTCGCCGGAGGAGGTCGATGCGGTGATGCGCGAGGCCGAGGCGGCCGGCGCCATGGTCACGCACCCGGCGGGGCCGACGTTCTGGGGCGGCTACTCCGGGGCGTTCGCCGACCCGGAGGGTCATGCCTGGGAGATCGCGCACAACCCGCACTGGACGCTCGCCGAGGACGGCTCGATCCGGCTTTCTTGACGCCGTCCGGAAGGACGGCTACCCTCGGTGTCGAACGTATGTTCGTTCCCGCTCCCGACCCCGAGGTGTCCCGATGCTGACCGGCAGACAGCAGGAGATCTGGACGTTTCTGACCGAGTACGTCGACGAGCACGGCTATCCGCCCACGGTCCGAGAGATCGGCGATGCGGTCGGGCTCGCGTCCCCGAGCACCGTGCACGCGCACCTGGCCAACCTCGAGCGCGCGGGCCTGATCAAGCGCGACCCGACGAAGCCACGCGCGCTCGAGCTGCGCCGCGAGCCGAGGTCCGAGCCGGCGCGTGCCGCGGATGTCCACCGGCTGCCGCTGGTCGGCGAGATCGCGGCCGGCGGGCCGCTGCTCGCGGAGGACAATGTCGAGGACCACCTCGCCGTCCCGGAGCCGCTCGCGCGCGGAGGCGAGGAGTTCCTCCTGCGCGTCAAGGGCGACTCGATGGTGAACGCGGGGATCCTCGAGGGCGACCTGGTGGTCGTCCACCGGCAGCAGAGCGCGGAGGACGGCGACATCGTCGTCGCGCTCGCCGGCGTGGACGAGACCGCCGACGAGGCGACCGTCAAGCGGTTCTTCAGAGACGGCCGCCGCGTCAGGCTGCAACCGGAGAACGACGAGCTCGAGCCCTTCTACCCGGACCACGTCGAGATCCTCGGCAAGGTGACGGGGGTGTTCCGGAGCCTGTGAACGCCGTCGCGCCGCTCAACCGCACGCTCGAGCAGGAGCTGAACGCGCTCCTGCGAGGTGCGAGCCTGGAGTGCCTCGCCTGCGGCGAGTTCGTGCTCCACCTGCCGCAGGGCGGCGGGATCTTCTGCCCGGAGTGCGGCAGCGGGCTCGACGTCGCGGAGATCGAGGCGGCGCAGGCGCGGCTACAATTCGGAACGCAGGCCGGGTGACCGCGGGCCTCACGGCTCGAGGAAAGTCCGGACACCGAAGGGCAGGACGCTGGGGTTACCCAGGCGGCGAAAGCCGACGGAAAGTGGCACAGAAAGGAGACCGCCGGCGACGGATCTCGCGAGACGTCGAAGGTAAGGGTGAAACGGTGGGGTAAGAGCCCACCAGCGCCGTGGCGACACGGCGGCTAGCCAAACCCCGTCCGGTGCAAGGCGAACAGGCTCCGTTGACGCGGCCCGCCGAGGAGCCGGGTAAGCCGCACAGAAGGATGGTCATCCTCGACAGAATCCGGCTTACAGGCCTGCTACGGAAAACCCCCGCAAACGCGGGGGTTTTCTATTTGGCACTCGTCCCGTCGACGCGGCCCCCGCTCCGAGGCTTGGGAGTGCGCCGGGCCAGGGTTATGCTCGGGCGGTGGAGCGGAAGCTGGCGACGCTTCTCTTCGCCGATCTCGTCGGCTCCACCGCGCTCGGCGACGAGCTGGATCCGGAGCACGCGCGAGATCTCCTCGAGCGCTTCTACGACGCGATGGAAGCCGAGATCGCGCTCGGCGGCGGGACGGTCGAGAAGTTCATCGGCGACGCCGTCGTCGCGGTCTTCGGCGCCCCGGCCGCCCAGGAGGACCACGCGGAGCGGGCGCTGCAGACCGCGTTGTGGATGCACGAGCGCCTGCGGGAGCTCTTCGACGATCGCCTTGCGCTGCGGATTGGGGTGAACTCCGGCGAGGTCGTCGTCGGGCGGCCCCGCGAGGGGAGCTCGTTCGCGACCGGCGACGCCGTGAACGTCGCAGCGCGTCTCGAGCAGGCGGCGACGCCCGGCCAGGTGCTCGTCGGCGAGCGCACAGCCGCGCTGGTCGGAGACGCCTTCGAGTTCGGCGAGCCGCGCACGGTGGAGGCGAAGGGCAAGCAGGGCGGCGTCGCGGCGCGAGAGCTGCGCCGCATGGTCGCGCCGCGCCGCCCGCGCGGCGGCCAGGGGCTCGCGAGCACGTTCGTCGGCCGCGCGAAGGAGCTCGACCGGCTGCAGCAGATGTCCTCGACCGACGAGCCGCGCTTCGCCCTGGTCGTCGGCGAGCCCGGGCTCGGCAAGACGGCTCTCGTGCGGGAGCTGCGGGGCCAGCTGCCGGCCGGGACGGCCTTCTTGCTCGGCCGCTGCCTCTCTTACGGCCGCAGCGTCACCTACAGCCCGCTCGCCGACATTCTCAGGCAGGAGCTGGGCCTGCGCGAGGATGACCCCGCGCTCGAGGCGCTCGCCGGCAAGGAGATCCTCGGGCTCACCCTCGGGCTGGACGTCGCCGGCGACCTCGAGCCGCGCGCGGCCGTGCTCGCCCTCCGGGACGCTTGGGTACGCCTCGTCTCGGAGATCGCGGCGCGAGGCCCGGCCGTCCTCGTACTCGAAGACTTGCACTGGGCTACCGAGCCGCTGACCGAGCTCGTCGCCCGTGTGCTGTCGGACGCGACCGGGCCCGTTCTGGTCCTCGGGACGACGCGGCCCGGCCGCGAGGGACTGCCCGCCGGCGAGACCGTGATCCTGGAGCCGCTCGGTGATGACGAGGCAGCCGAGCTGATCGACCGCGCCCTCGCCGCTCCCCTCGACCCGGCCGCGCGCGAGCTCGTCGTGCGGCATGCCGATGGCAATCCGTTCTTCGTCGAGGAGGTGCTCTCCGACCTCCTCGACCGCGAGCTGCTGACCCGACGGAACGGCGGGTGGACCCTCGCCGCCGGCTCGTTGACGGTCCCCGACTCCGTCCAGGGCGTGCTGGCCGCACGGATCGACCTTCTCGACCCGTCGACGAAGGACGCGCTTCGGGCCGCCGCCGTGATCGGCAGGTCGTTCTCGCCGGCCGGGCTCGCCGCCCTCGTCGGCTCTGCGGCCGAGGTGCGGACGCTCGTCGAGCGGGGCTTCGTTCGCGCGACCGAGCCCGAGCTCGTCTTCAAGCACGCGCTCACGCGTGAGGTCGCCTACGGCGGCCTGCCGAAGGCGGAGCGCGCACGGCGCCACGCTGCCTACGCCGAGTGGCTCGAGGACGAGGACGCGAGCGACGGCCGCGCCGGCATGCTCGCCTACCACTACGCGGAGGCCATCAATCCGGAGATCGCCGAGCTCGCATGGCGCGATCGGGAGGAGGACACCACGAGACTCCGCGCCGCCGCGCTTCGCTGGCTCCGCCGCGCTGCGGACCTCGCACTGGCCCGTTTCGACCTCGACGACAGGCTTGGGCTGCTCGAGCGGGCCGCCGAGCTGACGCCTGACGACCCGGAGATCTGGCACTCGATCGGCCGCGTCAACGCCCTTCGGTTCGACGGCGCAGCGATGCGGCCGGCGATGGAGAGGGCGATCGACCTCACCGACGACACGGAAGGTCTCGCGGACATCTACGCGGAACTCGCCTTCGAGTCGACGCTCCGCTACGGCATGTGGAATCCCCCGCTCGACGATTCGGTGATCCAGCGTTGGCTCGCTCGGGCTCTCGAGCTCGCCGCACCGCAGACTCGGGCACTGGGACGCGCGCTCACGACCAGAGCTATGTGGGATGACGAAGTCGAGATCGCAGACCAGGCGGTCGATCTCGCCGAGCGACTGGACGATCCTGTCCTCCTGTCGTACGCGTGCTTCGCCCGCTCCGGTGCAGCCTTCGTGACCTGGGATTATCCGACCGCGCAGAAGTGGGCACAGCGACGCTTCGCGCTCCGCGCGCGGCTCACCGATCCCGACCAGCTCGCCCACATCCTCTACTACGGCGCCACGGCCGCACTTGCCGTCGGTCGGCGTGAGGAGGCCGAGGCGCTCGTGCGCGAGCACGACGTCTTCGCCTCGCGGCTGAGCACCCACCACGAAGTCCATGCACTCGCAGTGCTGCTCTTCGTCGAGGAGGCGCTCGCGCACTGGGAGGCGATCCGCGAGCTCCAGCCTCGTGTGGAGCGCGCGGTGGCCGAGAACGCCGGTACACCGTGCGTGCTGGGTCCGCGGACGCTTCTCTCCTGCGCCGTCGCGAACGCCGCGCTCGGGCTGGACGAGGAGGCCCGGCGGCTCGAGGAGGCGGCGGCCGCGCACGGGTACGAGGCACAAGTGGTCTGGCTCCATCCGCCCCAAGCCCACCTCGCGCTTCTCCGCGGCGACCTCGGGCGCGCGAGCGCTTTGCTGGACGAGTCCGGGACGACGTGGCACATGAGCATGGACTGCAGCCTGTACGGGACGGCAACGCGCCTCACAGCGCTCGTCGCCATCGGCCGCAACGCCGACGCCGAGGAGGCTGCGCGACCTCTTCTCGAGCCCGGCACGTATCTCGAGCCGTTCGCCTTGCGGGCGCTGGGCATCGCCCGGGGCGATGCGACCCTCGTTGCTCAGGCGCAGGAGCGCTTCCATGCGCTGGGCCTCGACTGGTATGCCGCACAGACACCGGCGCTGGCCGGATGACGGCAGGCCCCGTCGTCACACTCGACGATCGTGGAGCACGCCTCGGGAGGATCGTCGTGGCGGCCAGGCTCGCGGGTGAGCCGCCTCCGCGCGAGCCACAGCTACCGCTTCGTGCTGCTCCTGATCCTGGCGACGTTCGTCTTCATCATGGCCGCGCCGGGGTCGACCTGGATGCTGAGCACGCTCGGTCTCCTGCTCTCGGTCACGCTCGTCGCGGCGATGTGGACGTCCGGGCTCGGCCTCAACCCGCTCAGGACGGGCCTCCTGATCGCGGTCGGTGTGGCGGTCGTCGTTCTCGTCCAGGCGGTCGGCGGCGACACCGCGGCGGGGGCGGCCTGGCTCGTCGGGCTGGCGCTCGCGGGCGGGATCATCGCGGTGATCGCGCTCGGCGTCGTCGACCAGGGCGAGGTGAACCAGCAGTCGGTGGTGGGCGCGATCTGCGTCTACCTGGTGCTGGGCATGTTCTTCTCGTTCGCCTACGGGTCGGCGGCCAGGCTCGGGTCCGGGTACGTCTTCGCCCAGGGAACCGACGGCACGCCTGCCGTCCGCCTCTACTTCAGCTACATCACGATGGCGACGGTCGGCTACGGCGACTACACGCCGTCCGGCGACTTCGCGAGGTCGCTGGCGGTCCTCGAGGGGTTGCTCGGCCAGCTCTACCTGGTGACGATCGTCGCCCTGCTCGTCAGCCGTCTCGGTAGTCGTCCCCGGGCGAGCTAGGCGCGGAGGACGACCTCCAGGGCGGTGCCACGGCCCGGGGCGGAGACCAGGCGGAAGCCGCCCCCGATCGACGCTGCGCGCGCCCGCATGTTCTTGAGCCCCTGCCCGGCCGCGATCTCGGCCTCGTCGAAACCGGAGCCGTCGTCGACGACCGTGACGTAGCGCTCGCCGGCCCGCTCCTCGATCCGCACCTCGGCCCGTCGCGCTCCTGCGTGCTTGCGTGCGTTCGCCAGGCCCTCCTGGACGATCCGGAACACCTCGATCTGCTCGTCGGGCGCGAGGCGGATCCCGTCCTGGATCTCGAGGTCGACCTCGAGCTGCCCGTCGGCGGTGAGGAAGTCGACGTAGCGCCGCAGCGCCGAGTCGAAGGGCGCGGATCCGCCCGCCGACGAGAGCGCGAGGACCGCGAACCGGGCCTCCTGCTGCGCGGCCGCAGCAGCCTCCTTGAGCCGCGGGAGGATCGTCTCGGGATCGCCGCCGGTCTCGAGCATGCTCGCGTGCGTCGACACTGCGAACAGGTACTGCGCGAGCCCGTCGTGGATCTCGCGCGCCACGCGCGCGCGCTCCTCTGCAACCGCGCGCCCGAACTCGGCGAAGCGGATCGCGCGCCACACGCCGACCAGCAGGACGCCGTACGAGAGCAGCCGCAGGAAGTCGCCCTGCGAGACGTAGCGGCTCGACAGGATCGGGGTGAAGACGTAGTGGAGCTCGGCGAAGAGCGCGAGCGTCGCGGCGAGGCACAGCCAGCGGTCGAGGTCGTTCCGGCGCGCGCGGAAGCGCAGCCCCCAGCCGACAACGGCGACGAGCGAGAGCAGGGCCTGGAGCGCGAGCGCCCCCATCAGCTCGAACGGCTGGTCGGATCCGGCGGTGTCGACCACAGAGGGCAGCGAGGTGCCCGCCTTCTCCGCGATCGCCCAGCAGAGCGTGAGCACGATCACGACCACCCCCAGCATCTCGCCGAGAGCACGTGCCCGGGCGTTCACGCGCCGCCGCGAGAACGGTGCGGCCGCGATCAGCATCGCCGCGAAGAGCCGCCCGCCGAGCCCGGCCCAGAACTCGGTCCGCTGCAGCGGCTCGCCGCCGAGCACGGGCGCGATCGAGAACGCGAGCGTCGCGCCGGCCGCCGCAGCGAACCCGCCGCAGAGCAGCAGGTCGAGCCGCCGTCCGTCGACCGAGAACCGGATCCCCGCGAGCAGCGCGACGATCGCGGCCGCGAGGGTCACGGCCGTGTCCAGGACGAGTCGCACCTGGGGCAGCGAGTAGGTGTTGCGCAGGTCGGGATTCGCGACGAACAGCGCCAGGGCAGCGCCGAGCAGCCCGATCAGGAGCACCTCGCCCCAGAGCCAGGCTGCGTAGTCGTCGCGCTCTTCGTGCTGCACGAGACCCTTTTCGGCACCCCGGGCGCTGCCGATAAGGGTTCGGTGCGGATTCTGCTCGTCGACGATCACCCCATCACGCGCGAGGCGCTGGCCGCGCTGCTCGAGCAGCAAGACTTCTCGGTCGTGGGCCAGGCCTCGGACGGAGAGGGGGCGATCGAGCTCTCACGGCGCCTCCAGCCGCAGCTCGTGCTCCTCGACCTGTCGATGCCCGGCCTGGGCGGGCTCGAGGCCCTGCCGAAGATCCGCGACGCGGCGCCGGAGTGTGAGGTCGTCGTCCTGACCGCTTCGGGCACGGAGGAGAACCTTCTCTCCGCGATCCGCGGCGGCGCTGCCGGGTACCTGCTGAAGAGCGAGCCGCCGGAGCGCATCGTCGAGTTCCTGCGCGGAGTCGCGGACGGCCAGGCGGCCCTCTCGGGCGAGGTCGCCCGCCGCCTGCTCGAGCAGGTGCGCGAGGGAAGCGGCCGCGGAGTGCCGGACCGGATCGCGGGCTCGCTCAGCGCCCGCGAGGTCGAGGTGCTGCTCCTCCTGGACGAGCACCTGGGCACCGACGAGATCGCTGCGCGCCTCTACATCTCCGAGCACACGGTCCGCTCGCACGTGAAGAGCCTCCTGCGGAAGCTCGGCGTCTCCTCCCGCCGCGAGGCTCTTGAAGTGCTCAGCTCCGCGCGCGCAGCCTGAGAATCACCCATCGTGGGGGATACGGTTCACCCACGGCCGACCCCGCCGCTGGTCGATACTTTGGAGCAGATAGGTGTCGAAGCGCGGTGGCTCTGTGCTTCTCGGCGACACGGCCGGCCCGAGTTGAGAGGCCGGCCGTCGTCATTCTTGGAACCCTTCGAGCGCGGCGGCCACGAGACCCGGAAGCGTTCGCGGGTCGTAGCCGCCCTCCAGCACGGCCGCCACACGGGGCCCGAGCCCGGCCGAGCGCCGCGCGAGCTCCCGGAAGCCGTCGGCCGTGACGTTCATTCCGGCGAGCGGGTCGTCCACGTGTGCGTCGAACCCGGCCGAGACCAGCACGAGGTCGGGCTCGAACGCGCGGACCGCCGGCTCGACGACCCGGTCGAACGCGCGGAGGTAGTCCTCGTCCGCCGAGCCCGCCGGGAGCGGCACGTTGACCGTCGTCTCGTCGCCCTCGCCCGGCCCGCCCGTGCCCGGGTAGAACGGCCACTGGTGCACCGAGACGAAGAGGACGGAATCGTCGCCGCGGAAGATCTCCTCGGTCCCGTTTCCGTGGTGGACGTCCCAGTCGATGATCGCCACGCGCTCGAGGCCGAGCTCCGTCTGCGCATGGCGTGCGGCCACGGCCACGTTGTCGAGCAGACAGAAGCCCATCGCGCGCTCGGGCAGGGCGTGGTGCCCTGGCGGCCGGACGAGCGCGAACCCGCTCCTCTCGACGGCCTCGAGCGCGCACCCCACGGCGAGCAGCGCCGCCTCGTAGCTCGTCCCGGAGGCGACGGTGTCCGGGTCGAGGAGCGTCGGAGCCTCGATCACCGCGAGCCGATCGAGATAGGAGGCGTCGTGGCAGCGCTCGACCTCGACGCGCGTGGCGGGCCGGGCCTCGACGACGTCGAACGCGGCGAGCAGCGCCTCCAGCCGGGCGCGCGTCTCGACATGAGGCTCCGTCGGGTGGAGCTCCGCCAGCGCCGGGTGGCTTACGAGGTCGATCGGATTGCGTCGGCCAGCGTGCCGAGCTCTGCGCCGCCCTGCGCGCGGCCGACCAGGTAGCAGAGCAGGGGAGCGTTCGTCCGCTCGCCGGAGTCGTGCGCGGCGATCCGGGCGAGGTCGAGCAGCTCGCGCGCGTCCTCGTCGGACAGCTCGAGCGCGGGCGCCGGGACGCCGGCAGCCGCGGCCAGGGCGTCCCTCGCCTCTCTGAGCCAGGCGTCCACGGGCCGATCTTAGGCGGCGAGCCCGGCGAGCCGGTCGGCAAGCTGGTTCAGTCCCCACTGGCGGACGAGAGCGGACGCCTCCGCCCACTTGGGGTTCTGGTCTTCGAGGGGAGGAAGAGGAGCGGAGGCGTCCAGCGCGGCTATTCGACGGTAGAGGCGCAAGTCCTCCGCCTCCGCCGCGAAGCGTCCCGCGGCGAGTGCGTCCTCGAGCGTCCGGTACTCGCGGAGGAGGTCCGCCGCCTTCTTCGGGCCGATCCCTGCGGCGCCGGGGAGCTTGTCGGACGGGTCGCCGCGTAGGGCAATGAAGTCCGGCACCTGCTCGGGATCGACCCCGTAGCGCTCCCGCACCTCCGCGGGCCCGATCCGCGCGAGCTCGGAGACCCCGCGCACCGGCTGCAGGATCGTCGTCCGCTTGCTCGCGAGCTGGAACGCGTCCCGGTCGGAGGTCGCGACGAGCGCGGTGCCGCCCCGCGCCTCCTCCGAGGCGACCGCGGCGGCGAGGAAGTCGTCCGCCTCGTAGCCCGCTCCCTTGGCCGCGGCGAAGCCCATCGTGTCGACAAGCCCGGGCAGGAGGTCGAGCTGCTCGACGAGCGGGTCGTCGAACTCGCGTCCGCTCTGGTAGGCCTCGAACGCCTCGTGACGGTACGTGGGCACGAACAGGGTGTCCCAGCCGACGAGGACCGCGCGCGGCCGCTCGCTCTCCCACAGCCGCAGGAGCATGTTCGTGAAGCCGACGACGACGCTCAGGCGCACCGACTTCGGCAGGCCGTGATACGCGCGATGGGCGAGGGAGTCGCCGTCGATGACGAGCAGCGGTCTCACAGCCCGGCGTGCAGCTCCTCGATCCGGTCCATGAGCTCTCCGGTCGCCGCCTCCGCGGCGACCTTCGTGTCGTGCCCCGCGAGCTCGCTCAGGTCGAGCGGCGGCCCGTAGGCGACGCGCAGCGGCCCGAGCCGAAGCAGGTGGTCGGTCCCGGAGATGGCCGCCGGCACGAGCGGCACGCCCGCTCCGAGAGCGATCCGCGCGGCTCCCGAGTGCGCGCGGGCGACGTGGCGCTTCTTCAGCCCCTTCGTCCGCCGGGTGCCCTCGGGAAACATGACCACGATCTCACCCTCACGCGCGAGCTCCATGGCTGTGCGCATCGCGTCGACGTCCCCCTGGCCGCGGCGCACCTTGAACGCTCCCCCTCCTTTCAGGATCGGCGCGAGCACCGGGTTGAAAAGCTCCGACTTGGCCATGAACCGCAGCTGCCGGTCCGGCCAGAGCGGCATCCCGAGAGCCCAGGGGTCGAAGTTCGACGTGTGGTTCGCGGCAAGGACGAATCCCCCCTCGGGGAGGTATTCCAGCCCTCGAGCGCGAAGACGATACAGGCCCCGCACGACCGGCCAGCTGACCAGGCCGATGAACAGGTACACGGGCGACATCATGGGCACGCAATCGTCACATTTCCGCGAGCCATCGGCGCGCATTTCGCCGGTACGGTGGCCGCAAGCGGCTTCGCTAAGGTGGATTTCGTGAAAACCCTCGTCATCGCCGAGAAGCCGTCGGTCGCCCGCGACATCGTGGACGCGCTGCCCGAAAGCTTCGAAGACCACGACGGTTACTTCGAGTCGGAGGACACCGTGGTCACGTTCGCCGTCGGGCACCTCGTCGAGCTGATCAACCCGGAGGACTACGACGAGAGCTTCAAGAAGTGGCGCATGAAGGACCTGCCGATCGTCCCGGAGGAGTTCAAGCTCCGCGCGCGAGACGCGAAGTCGAAGAAGCAGCTGAACGCGATCCACAAGCTGCTCAAGCGCGACGACGTCAACCGGATCGTCAACGCATGCGATGCAGGGCGCGAAGGCGAGCTGATCTTCGCGTACATCTACGAGACCTCCGGCGTCGAGAAGCCGGTCGAGCGCCTCTGGATCAGCTCGATGACGAAGCAGGCGATCCGCGAGGGCTTCGAGCAGCTCCGCCCCGGCGAGCAGCTGCGCCCGCTCGAGGCAGCGGCGCGCTCCCGCTCGGAGGCGGACTGGCTCGTCGGCATGAATGCGACCCGCGCGGCGACCATCCGCGGCCGCGCGTGGGTCGGCGGCGTCGTCTCGCTCGGGCGGGTCCAGACGCCGACGCTGGCGCTGATGGTCAAGCGCGAGCGCGAGATCCAGGCGTTCGTCCCAGAGCCATACTGGCTCGTCCACGCGCAGTTCGACCCTCGGTACGAGGGCCTCTGGTTCGAGGGCGACGAGACGCGGCTGAAGGACGTCAAGCGGGCAGAGGAGATCGCGACGAAGGTCTCCGGCGCCGAAGGCGTCGTCGAGACCGTCGAGCGCAAGGAGCAGTCCGAGCGCGCCCCGCTCCTCTACGACCTCACCTCGCTGCAGCGCGACGCCAACCGCCGCTTCGGGTTCTCCGCGCGCCGCACGCTGCAGGCCGCGCAGTCGCTCTACGAGGACAAAAAGGCGATCACGTACCCGCGCACGAGCTCACGCTGGCTCTCCGGCGACCTCGTCGCGCAGCTCAAGCCGACCGCGTCCACCCTCGAGCCGATCGGCGAGTACGCCGCGGCCGCGCGCTACGTGCTCGGCCTCGAGCAGCTGCCGCTCGCGCGCGTCGTGAACGACTCGAAGGTCGACGACCATCACGCGATCATCCCCACCGACGTCGAGCACGACGTCGGTCGATTCTCTCCAGACGAGCGCCGCGTCTTCGACCTGATCGCCAGGCGCTTCCTCGCCGTCTTCCACCCCCCTGCGCGCTACGCCCGCACGACGATCGTCACGCTCGTCGAGGAGGAGCGCTTCCGGACGCGCGGCAAGGTCACGCTCGAGGCCGGCTGGCGCGGCGTCTACGGCCTCGAGGCCGACGCCGACAGGCAGGCTCGCCAGGACGAGGACGCCGAGAACGAGAGCGCGGAGCTGCCGCAGCTCGATCAGGGCCAGAGCGTGAAGTGCACGGCCTCGGAGGTCGAGGCCAAGGAGACGAAGCCGCCGCCCCGCTACACGGAGGCGACGCTGCTCTCCGCGATGGAGACGGCCGGCAAGCTCGTCGACGACGAGGAGTTGCGCGAGGCGATGAAGGATCGTGGCCTCGGCACTCCGGCGACGCGCGCGGAGACGATCGAGACGCTGATCCGCCGCGAGTACATCGAGCGCGTGGCCAAGGACCTCCAGCCGACGCCGAAGGGCCTCCAGGTGATCACGATGCTCGAGGAGCATCCACTGACCTC
>Ga0335083_10000430_pt1 | contig 64947 bp, 50 predicted proteins | sample Lox_Sample_42_FD_206716 | JGI IMG/M metagenome (GOLD analysis project Ga0335083, IMG submission 206716) | Soil microbial communities from Loxahatchee National Wildlife Refuge, Florida, United States - Lox_Sample_4.2 | ecosystem: Environmental > Terrestrial > Soil > Wetlands | place: USA...
CGAGGGTCTCTTGGGGTGAGCACCGGCGTGCTCGGCCGGTACGCACGCGGCGAGATCTCCGGGCCCGTCACGGCGGGGCAGGCCCAGGCGCACGCCTGGTGCGTCGTCGAGGGTCGCCTCGAACGAATGCCCGGGCTCGCTGCCAAGCTCGGCATTGGCTTCGATGCGCCGCCCGAGTCCGTGCTTGCCGCAGCGTTCGCGCAACTCGGAGCAGGGATGCTCGACGAGATCGGCGGGAACTTCGCGCTGCTCGCCTGGGACGCGCGCGTGCGCGAGGGCATCCTCGCCGTCGACCCGCTTGGCTCGCGCTCGCTCTTCTTCCACGACGGCGGCAGGGCAAGGCTGTGTTTCGCGACGGAGATCCGCGAGCTGCTCCGACTCCTCGGAAGCGAGCCGGGGCCGGACGAGGGCGCCGTCTCGCGCTGGCTCGCGTTCGGGTCGCTGGAGCCGGACGAGACGCTGTTCGCGGGCATCCAGCGGCTGCCCGGCGGCTCTTACCTGAGGCTCTCCGACGGCGGGTGGACCCGACACCGCCACTGGCGACCGTCGTTCAGCACCCCGCCCCGCACGACGCAGGACGAGGCCGCCGATCTCGTCAAGGACGGGCTCGAGCGGAGCGTGTCACTGCGCGGTGCGGGGCTCTCCGCCGGGATCCTCGTGAGCGGCGGGCTCGACTCCAGCTCCGTCGCTGCCGTGGCCTCGGCGGCGAGCCCCTCCTCGCTGCAGGCCTACTCGGCGACGTTCCCGGACGACGCGGCCGTGGACGAGTCCGAGTTCATCGACGTCGCCGTTCACCAGCTCGGCCTTCCCTCGCGCAGACATCCCGTTGAGGCGGCGGGAGCGCTCGCCGCCGCCGCCGAGCACGTGCGCGAGTGGCGGCTCCCGTCCGCTTCGCCGAACCTCTTCTTCCAGCGGTCGCTCCTCGCGCTCGCCCGGTCGGACGGTGTCGAGGTCGTGCTCGACGGAGAAGGCGGCGACGAGCTGTTCGGCTGCTCGCCGTATCTCCTGAGCGATCTGCTGCGCGGGCTCCGGCTCCGCTCGCTCCGCACCCGCTCCGTCGAGCTCGCGGGCGGTGACACCAGGCTCGGGCGTGAGTTTCTCGGGACCTACGCTCTGCGCGGCGCCGCTCCCGCCTGGCTCCATCGAGCGCGGGCACGCGTCCGCCGGCGTCCCGCGGCCCCAGGGTGGCTCCTACCACGTGCTGCCGAGCTCACCCGCGACCGGCCGGGCCGTTGGGCGTGGCTCGAGCTCGAGGGCCCGCGCTGGTGGTCGTGGCTCGCGGACACGCTGACGACCAGGCGCGAGCGGATGGGCGTCCACGACCACTTTCGTCGCATGCAAGCCTCGGAGGGCATTGCCGGCGCGCACCCGCTGCTCGACGACCTCGGCCTCGTCCAGCTCGTCCTGCGGCTCCCGCCCGAGCTCGCGTTCGACCGCAACTTCGACCGGCCCCTTCTCCGGCACGCCATGGAGGGGCTCGTCCCCGACAAGATCCGTCTGCGCCCGACCAAGAGCTACTTCAACACCGTGCTCGTCGACGCGCTGAAGGGGCCGGACCGCCGCGAGCTGACGAGCCTCTTGCAGCCGAGCGACGCCGAGATCCGCGCCTATGTGACCGACGATCGGCTGCGCGATGTCATCAACGGCCCGACAGAGCGTGACCACCCGTTCAACTGGTCACGAAACGCGTGGCGGCTCGCGTCGACCGAGCTCTGGCTCAGGTCGCTCGCCGCCGGCCGCTCGGCGGAGCCGCGCTCGGCCGAGACGGTCCCGGCCTAGCCGACGCCGGCCTCGCGCTCGTGCTCGGAGCGGCGGCGAGTTGCGTTCCGGACGGCGAGCCTGCTGCGGGAGAGCTTGTGGGCCCAGCCCTCTCCACGGGCGGTCGAGAGCTCGCCCGCGAGCGTCGTCGGCATCCGTCGCAGCGCAAGCCCGACCGGAAGCGCCCAGAGATCGGACAGCCAGCGCTGGACGTGGTTCTCGAGCACGGTCCGCTCTCGGACGCGCTCCAGGTTCTGCGCCCAGACGCGTAGCGCAAGCGGCCGGCGGTCGCCTGCGAACAGGCAGTCCCGCGTGGAGACGGTGGTCGCCCACAGGCGCTCCACTCCCCACTCGCGGGCGACGTCGGCTGCCTCGTCCTCGGAGGCCTCGGCCGACAACGCGGCGACGTCGACGAGATCGCGCAGGATCCTGAGCGGCTCGTGCGCCCACGAGTGCACGGCGAGCAGGACCGCGTGGCGCGCTGGCGAGGGCGCCGAGAAGCCGTCGACGGCGACGAGCGCTCTCCCTGCGCCCGAGAACACCGACGAGGAGCTCGGCGGCACGAGCGGGTCGAGCCATTTAGGGCGCGAGTGGAGCTCGACCGCAAGCGGCAGCCCGGGCCACTGCAAAGGCCGGAGATGATGGATGCCGCGGTACAGCGCTGGATCGCCCACCTCCCGGAAGCCTGCCCTGAGGAGATCGTTCTGGGCGGCCGCCGCATCCGGTGTGAGGAGATCCACGTCTCCGAAGGCACGAAGCGCCGGATCCGGGTAGCGGGCCGCCGCCTCCGGGCCCTTCCACAGGAGGAGAGGGCCGTCGTATGCGGCCCGCACCCGCTCCAGCAGCGCCGGAACCGCGAGGAACGTGACCGCGGCGTGCCGCTCGCGCGCGAGCAGCTCCGGCGGCACGGGCTCGCCCGCGGCTCGAAGCTGCCGGGCGGCGAAGAGCTCGAGGCGGTGATTGAGGAGATCGCTCAGCTGCGGAGCCCGCGCGACGAGCCGGTCGACCGCCGCCCAGAGCTCGGCCTCCGGTGCCGGGGCTTCGCGCAGCGCCGACATCTCAGTAGAGGCCGATCGTCCCCAGCCGACGCTCTCGCTGCAGCGAGAGACGGAAGACCCAGAAGCCGGCCACGAGCGAGGCGAGCGCGAACGGGATCAACTCGGCCGTCGCGATCAGGGCGTTGGAGAGCCCCTCGCCTCCGAGCAGCGTCTCCCGCATGGACTGGATCGCAATCGCGAGCGGGTTGAAGCTCGCGATGATCTCCAGCCAGTGCGGGAGGAGATCCAGCGGGAACAGCGACCCGGAGAGCAGCGTCAGCACCGCCGCGCCGAGCCCGACGATCATCGTCCCTCGACGGAACGTAAGCACGAGGCCCGCAGTCGCAACACCGATGCCCCACACGAACGGAAGCAGGGCGACGAGCACGAGGATCGCGGGGGCGATGCCGCTGGCGTGGAAGTTCAGCCCGAACAGGAGCGCCGTCACGAGCAGGAACACCGCGGTCCGGATCGGGATGAAGACGAGGTCGTAGAGGACGGCACCGAGCTGGATCGTCTTCGTCGACGTCGGCGTGACGAGCAGCGACTCGAGCGTCCCGATCACCTGTTCCTGCCGGATCCCGGAGGACACGCGGCCGAGCGCCAGCGACACGAAGCCGCCGAGCGCGATGCCGATGATCGCGAACTCCATGTAGCTGACCGGGTGGCCGCCGTAGGTGGGCAGTGCGGCGGGGTTGACGAGACGCCCGATGAAGCTGAACGTGAACGCCTGGATCAGAAGCGCCGCCCAGTCGGTGACGAAGCCGAGCCGGTAGCTGAGGGCGATCCGGATGTCCCTGCGGAAGAACGCAGGAAGCTTCGCAAGCTCGTCCGCGAGCACCGCCCAGCGCGAAGGAGCCGCATGCGGAAGCGTGGTCACGGGCGCCCCGTTAGGTGGATGAAGGCCTCCTCGATCTCCGGCCGCTCGTCGCGGCACGAGAGCACCTGCACACCCGCGCCCGTGAGCAGGGCCAGCGCGTCGCCGAGGACGGCGCCGTCCTCCAGCCGGAGCACGTATTCGTTCCCGCGCTCGTGGTTGCCACTCGAGGCGATCGAGCCGGCACCCGCGAGGCTGCGCTCGAGCTCGGCGAGCGTGGGCAGGCTCGCTCGGCCGTTGCCACCGAGCCGGACGAGGTGCGTGCGGACGGGGACCTCGTCGGCCAGCGCCTCGACGCTGCCCGTGAAGGCGACCTCGCCGTTTCGCAGCAGCGTGACGCGGTCGGCGAACCCCCGGATCTCCTCCACGCGCTGGGTCGCCCACAGCGCTGCAGTCCCTTCACGCGCGAGACCCTGGACGAGCTCGCGCACGACTCGCCCGGCCGGTGGGTCGAGGTCGTGCGTCGCCTCGTCGACGAGCAGCACCGCGGGATCGGTCAAGAGCCCCCGCGCGACCGAGAGGCGCTTCTGCATTCCGTGCGAGTAGTGGCCCACGCGCTCGTCCGCCGCGTCCTCGAGCCCGACCGAGCCGAGGACGACCGCCGCGCGCTCGAGCGCCGGCCGCTTGCGCATTCCGTGGAGGCGCGCGAAGAAGAGGAGGTTCTCAAGGCCCGAGAGGCGCAGGTAGAACGAGCGGTCTCCGGACGGGACGAAACCGACCCGGCTGCGCAGCGTCCGGGCCGAGCGGGTCGCGTCCTCGCCGAGCACCGTCACCGTGCCCTCGTGGGGAATCGTCAGGCCCGCGAGGATGCGCATCAGCGTCGTCTTCCCCGCGCCGTTGCGGCCGAGCACGGCGTGGATCTCGCCCGCCGCGACCGACAGCGAGACATCCCGGAGCGCGCGACGCGATCCGAAGTGCCGGGAGAGCCCGCGCGCGCTGATGCAGGGCAGCGTCCGGGGCTCCCGCCCCGGACCCGCGAAAACCCCTTCGCGCACGGTGATGGTGGTCGCAGCGCTCTGCACGACAGCCCTTCTTCGATGATCGACATCGCGACGTGCGGACCGCAACTAGCCTTCCGAGTAGTCTCGGGCCAGGAAGACGCTGGGAATGCTGACCTGCGGGCCGCGTTCGACTAGGTCAGTCGATGGCGAAGCACTGGTCAACGGAGATCGAGTTGGTCGGGGCGGGCGGCGAGCCCGTCGACCTGTGGCGAACGCTGTCCTCGCACGGCGTCGCCGACCTGCTGCCGAACGTGCTCGACGAGAAGGCCCGCGTGCTCGAGACGACCCTGCCGCTCCCACGCGGGAGCGCTCGGACGATCCGGATCGGCACGGGCGAGCGCGGGCGCGCGCTCGTCGACGGCGAGGACGTGGCCGCCCGCGACGCTGCCGTCCTCGAGGAGACGGCTCGCTACATGCTCCGGCTCGACGCCGACCTCTCGGGCTTCTACGAGGCCGCGCGCGATGATCCCGACCTCGCCTGGGCCTGCAGCGGCGCCGGCCGGATGCTCCGCAGCCCGACCGTGTTCGAAGACGTGGTCAAGACGATCTGTACGACCAACTGCGCCTGGTCGGCCACGGTTCGGATGGCGACCGCGCTCGTGTCCGAGCTCGGCCTCGAGGCGCCGGACGGCCGGCGCACGTTCCCGGCCCCCGAGGCGATGGCCGAGGCGAGCGAGGGCTTCTACAAGGACGCCGTCCGGGCCGGTTACCGCGGACCGTACCTGCGGTCGATCGCGGCGGAGGTCGCCGAAGGCTCGCTCGACCTCGAGTCCCTCAACGACCCCGAGCTACCCGACGACGAGGTCGCCGAGCGGCTGCTCGCGCTGCCCGGGTGCGGCCCGTATGCGACCGCACACATGATGATGCTGCTTGGCCGCAACTCGCGCCTGATCCTCGACTCCTGGACGCGCCCTAAGTACGCGCGGCTCAACGGGCGCAAGGCGTCTGATCGGACGATCGAGCGCCGCTTCCGGCGCTACGGCGACCACGCAGGCCTCGCGTTCTGGCTCACGCTGACCCGCGACTGGGTCGACGAGCAGCCGTAGCCGACGTTTGCGGAGACGAGTGTTGTCGGCGGGCTCCCGTCGGCTTTCTCGCGACGGGAGCCCTCCCCCTTCCCCCCTAATCTATGCCGCAGGCACCGCGGTAGCCGTGGCCGTGGCTGTTCCCACCAGCCCGTGCCGATGAGCCCAACGGCTCGCCTCGGTGCGATTGGAGACGTCTAGCTTGCGGTAGATGTTCGACAGGTGGAACTTCACCGTCTGCTCGGTCACCCAGAGCATTCGAGCGAGCTCACGATTCGAGTGGCCCTCTGCGACGAGCGCGAGGATCTCCCGCTCGCGCCGCGTGAGAGCGACGTCGTCGTCTTCGCCGGCAGGGACGGGAACGACCGAGCTGGGCAGCTCGCCGTTGGGCGCCGTCTTCGCCAGGAAGATCGTGTGGTCGAACGTCTGCCGGATCGTTGCTGCGACGTCCTCCGGATGCGCAGTCTTCACGGCATATGCCAAGGCACCGGCATCGAACGCGTTGTCGATGTCGGCCTTGTCGCGCGAGGCGCCGAGCACGATCACGCGGAGCGTGCTCAGACGCTGGCGGCACGACCGGATGAGCGCATATCCGCTCATCCCTCCGCTCGGCGTCTCCGTCTCGCAGATGAGGATGTCGGGCTGCTTTTGCTCGACCAGGTCGAGCGCGTGCTCGGGCCTGGTCGTCCGCCCGACAACCGTTACGTCGATTGAGTCCAGGATGGACTCGACGGCATCGAGCCACAATGGATGTGGATCGAGCAGAACCGCCGTCCGATGGGAATTACTGGCCAAGAGACCTACACCCCCCTTTCTCCCCCCGACCGCTAGTGAGTCCAGTTCTAACGGACATTGCCCTGTCTGTAAAGGGGGTGCTGTGGAAAGAACTGGTAAGAAAGCGGTGACAACTGACGGGTGTCTGTGGATAAGCCCCCCCAACGGTGGGGATTGAGTTGGGGAATTGTGGAACCGGATTACCCGCGCCTCTCTATCTCGACTCCTTGATATCTCGGCCTCGACGAAGCACCGTTCTAACGGGTCGTAGATTCGGCAGTTGCAGGGGTTTAGCTTGGACAGCCACGGCGGACGCAGGCCGCATGCATTCGCCGTGTAAGGGCCGGGAAACGTGCTGCGGCGCGCTTCCCGGTCGGGTAGGCGGGCTCTCCCGGAGGCCAAGCGGGAGGACCCGCCTACCTTCTTGTTCAGATTGTCTGCGTCCGCTTCCTGACGATGATGGGAAGTGGCGGCCCGCCTCGGATTGGTCGTGAGGCGGGCTGCTGCCACGCTCAGCCCGGAGCGCGCCGGGCCACGACCAGCAGGCCCGTGGCGACGAGCACCCAGCCCATCAGCCCGAGCGCGTTGGCAGCCGCCTCGCCCGCGTCCCGGGTCTCGCCCGCCGGAAGCTCGTGGAGGGCGGCCAGCGCCGCGCCGCCAAACCTCGCTCCGAGCGCCGCGGCCAGTAGCACGACCCCGGCGAGCAGCAGCGTCGGCGGGCGCCGGCTCGACCGCGTCTCCAGCAGGAGCAGCACCGCGACGGTGCCCAGGAGCAGCGTGTAGCCGACCAGCGCGACGGTGCACCACTCGAGCTTCGCGAGCGAGCGGACGTCGAGATCGGCGGCGAGCCGCTCGTGGAGGCCGAGCGCCTCGTCGACCGCGATGAGCACGAGCCCTCCGGCGAGGAACAGGCGGGTCTTCCCGCGGCTCCGCGTCGCGAGGACGGCGACGCAGGCGGCCGCGACCACTACCGAGATCGCGGCGGCCCAGCTGAACGGCGACCGCTCGGCGGCCGGGTTCAGCCACCAGCCGCGCGGGCCGAGCCCGGCGGCGAGGTCCAGCACGCCGAGGGCCAGGGCCGCCGGCCAGACCCACGTTACGGGCCGCGCGGTCTTGGCGCTCACGTCCACGGACTGCACCATCGGCCGGTTGAGGTGCAGCCCGCCCGGGTTGAGACTGTGTGGGTCGAACATGCGCTGTGCAAGGGGGGAGCGCTCTGCGGATCACACTCGACAACCCCGCCCTCGTGACGGACCTGACCGATTTCCTGCGCCGCTGCGAGTGCAAGGTCGAGCAGGTCGGGTCGAGAGCGCTCGAGGTCGACGTCGCGGCTCAGGCGGGGCAGCCGGTCGGCGCGGAGCACGAGTGGGCCCGCTTGCAGATCGATGCATTCCTGCGCGTCTGGCAGCTCCTCCACCCCGAGACGCAGGCTCATCTGTTCGCCTAGACGCCCGACGCCCGTTCGCGGCGGTTCACGCGCACCCTCCAGGCGAAGATGAGCGCAAGCAGCAGCGTCGCCATGACCATCCCGCTCGCGATTCCGAGCGACGCTTCGTGCAAGGCCCCGCCCGACGCAATGGCGTACACGAACACAAAGAGCGCCGCACCCGCTGCCCACGCCACGGCACCGCTCGACGCCCGGTCGACCGCAAGAAGCGCCTGTGAGATCGTCGCCGCGGCCAAGTAGCAGCCGGCGGCGAGGCCGAGCAGCGCGAGGTCGGAGGCCGGAGCCGTGTATTTCGACCCGAAGACGATCGGCATCACGGTCGGTCCGGCTAGCGCAGCCACGGCCACGATCGCGACGGTTACCCCGAGAAAGACGAGGCAGACTCTCATCACGGTTGCGACGAAGCGGTGGTGGTCGTCCTCGGCGTTCAGCCGGGTGAGGTTCGGCAGAAACGAGCCCGCGACTCCCGTGAACAGGAAGACGGGAACGCGCACGAGCATCGTTGCGGCGAACACGATCGCCGCCGCATCCTTGGCGCCGCCTCCGCCGACGACTACGAGCGGGGCGCCGTTGACAAGCAACTGGTCCGCGGCGGCGATCACGACGGCAGGCGCGGCGAAGGCCAGGGCCGCGCGCATGTGGAAGTGCTCGTCGGCGGAGCCTTCGCCGAGTCGCCTGACCTCTGCGCGGCAACGCCAGAGCGGCGGGATCGCACCCCCAAGGCCTGCGGCCGCTAGGGCTGCGGCGGCAATCTCCGGAGACGCGACGGCGAGAAGCGGCAAGGCCACCAGGAAGCGAATCGAGCCGTCCGTGACATGGATCGCGCTCAGCCCGTGGAATCGGCGCAGCCCGCCGAGAATCCCGCGGCCGATGTACTGGAAGCCGTATCCCGCGATCCCGACGAGGAGCATTGCCGTCATGAAGTCGTTCCCGTCGAAGAACCGATCGGTTAGCGCACCCCAGGCCGCCAAGGCAGCGACGGCCACGAGGCCGAGCACGCAGCCGTAGACCACAGCGACAGAGCGCAGCACCGAGCGCGCCTCCTGCCCACGCGCGAGCCGATCGGCAACCGCCCGCGCCGTCGTCTGCTCGAGCGGCCGGAACAGTACGACGACGGTGAGGAACAGCGCCGCCCAGAGCACCGCGATCTGGCCGTACTCGTCCTGCGTGAGCGTTCGCGCCGCGAGGATGTGGAACGCGTACGCGAGCAGGCCGGCGGCCAGCATCGCCCCGGAGAGCAGCCACGCGCCGGTCAGCTCGAAGCGGCGCGGGGGTGCCGCGGCGTCGACGTTCTCGACCGCCGCGGCGGCCTGCGCGCTCATCGCTCTCTCCGGCTACCCGGTCGCCGCGCCATCTTCGAAAATGATGAGCAGCCGCGCCCGCCGCGTGAATCCCCGGACGGCGAGAGTTCTGCCCGCGCTCCTACCCGTTCGGCCAGCGGCCCACGCGCGTGGAGGGTTTTTCCGTTCTGGTCTGGCTACACCGCCGAACGCTCCATACGCTCAACAACGGGAACGGCTCGCCCGGTCGGGTCTCGGCCGGCGAGCGATCAACGTGGACGGGGGAAGGATGGCGTCAAGCGCGGCGGCGGCAGAGGCGGCGTTGAAAAGCTCCGGGACTGACGGCAATGCCGTCTCGCCGCTGCCCGACCAGACGACGCTCCTCTTCGTGATCCCGGTCTACAACGAGGCGGAGAACCTCCCGCGGCTGCTGGCGGACTTCGAGGCGCGGCCGGAGCTGTTCCGGAACGCAGGCCATCTCATCCTCGTCGACGACGGCTCGACCGACGGGACCGCCGAGCTGATCGAGACCTATGAAGGCCCCGTGCGCGTGGAGCTCGTCCGGCTCGGTCGCAACCGGGGACCGGGCGTCGCCTTCCGGGCCGGCTTCGCGGCCGCGCTCGCGAAGTGCGCGGACGACTCGCTCGTCGTAACGCTGGAGGGCGACACGACCAGCGACCTGGACGCGCTGCCCTTGATGCTGGAGCGGATCGCGGCGGGTGCGGACCTCGTGATCGCCGACTGGATGATGGAGAACGTCGGCGCGGTTCGGCGCGGCCTGAGCTTCGCGGCTGGCTTCGTCGTGCGGCGCGGGCTCGGCCTCAAGGCCAAGACCGTCTCCTCGTTCTTCCGCGTCTACCGGGTCTCGGCCCTCCGCCTGGGGTTCGAGCGCTACGGCGACAACTTCATCGCCGAGCCGGGCTTCGCGTGCAAGGCGGAGATCCTGGTCAAGCTCTCGGCGCTCGGCGTCCGCGTCGAGGAGGTCCCGGTCCCGCTCGACTGGAGCCGTCGGCTCGGTAAGAGCAAGATGCCCGTCCTCAAGACCACACTCGCCTACTGGCGCATGTTGCTGCGCCTCCGCCTGTCCCGCGCGCCGGTCACGTCGTGAACGAGCGGCCGAGCGTAGCGATCGTCGGCGGCGGGATCCTCGGGATGACCGCTGCGTACCGGCTCGCACAGAAGGGCGTCCGCGTCGCGCTATACGAGCGCGCGAACGACCTCGGCGGGCTCGTTGGGTCGTTCGACTTCGACGGCTACCCGGTCGACCGCTTCTACCACGTCATCCTCCCCACCGACGACCGCGTCCGCGGCCTCGCGGAGGAGCTCGGGCTCGGCGACCGCTTCCGCTTCCGGCCGACCAAGGTCGGCTTCTACGGCGGCGGGCACCTGTTCTCGATGACCTCGCCGAAGGAGTTCCTGACGTTCCCGCTGCTCCGCCCGCGCGACCGCGTGCGCCTCGGCATGTTCGTCGCACGGTGCCAGCTCACCAAGGACTACGAGGGGCTCGACGAGACGCCGCTGCTCGAGTGGCTGCGGCGCAAGTCCGGCAGGAACGTGCTCGACCGGATGTGGGCGCCGCTGCTCGACTCCAAGTTCGACGGGCGCTACGACGACCTGCCGGCGACCTACATCTGGGCGCGCACACGACGGATGTCGAAAACGCGCGACAAGTCGGGCGCCGAGGTCATGGGCTGGCTCGAGGGCGGCTACCAGACGCTGATCGACGCGCTCGAGCGCGAGATCCTCGCACTCGGCGGAGAGGTCCACGCGGGCACGGCCGTCGAGCAGATCGCCGGCCGCAACGGCGCGGTCACGGGGCTGACCGTCGAGGGCCGCTTCCGACCGTTCGACTTCGTGCTCTGCACGCTCGCGCCGCCGATGGCGCGCAGCCTCCTGGCTCCGGACCTGCTGCCGCTCGCTCCCGAGGATCACTGCCGCTACCTCGGCGTCGTCTGCCTGCTGCTGCGGACCCGGCGGAGCATCAGCCCGTACTACCACCTGAACATCACCGACCGGAACGTCCCGCTGACGACGATCGTCGAGACGACCCACGTCGTCGACCCCGAGCACGTCGGCGGCCACCTCCTCTACGTGTCCAAGTACGTCGATCCCTCGTCGCCGCTCCACGAGCGCGAGCCGGAGGAGATCGAGCGCGAGTTCATCGGGCACGCGAAGACGATCTTCGGCGATCTGACCGACGCCGACATCGTCTCGTCGGTCGTCCAGCGCGCGCGTGTGACCGAGCCGGTTCACAGGGTCGGCGGGGCGAAGAACCTCCCGGAGGTGTTCTCGGTGCCGAACCTCGCGCTCGCCTCGACGGCGCACGTCTACCCGGAGATCGTCAGCGGCCAGGGCGTCACCGGCGTCGCGCAGCGGATCCTGCCGGGCATCCTCGATCGTCTGCCGCAGACCGAGAGGGCGGCGGCGTGAAGGTCGGCGTCACCGGCGCGGCCGGATTCGTCGGCTCGCACGTCTGCGAGCTGCTGCTCGACCGCGGCCACGGGGTCGTCGGCGTCGACGATCTCTCCTACGGCTCGGTCCCGAACATCGCGCCGTTCCTCGAGCACCCGGGGTTCCAGCTCGAGGTGTTCGACTGCGCGCATCAGCGCGAGCTCCGTCGCGCCTTCTCCGGCTGCGACGCGATCGCCCACACAGCGGCCAAGAAGATCCCTCGCTTCGGCGGCACGCTCTCGACGCTGCAGGTGAACACGAAGGGCATGGAGTCCGCGTGCGCCGTCGCGCTGTCGCTCGACGCCGATCTCGTCTTCACCTCGACGTCGGACGTGTACGGGAATGGAACGCCCCCGTACTCCGAGGAGGACGAGCTCGTGATCGGGCCGCCGACGACGAAACGTTGGGCCTACGCCGTCTCGAAGATGTACGACGAGCACTACGGGCTCTCGCTTGCGGACGAGCGCAACCTGCGCATCACGATCCTGCGGCTGTTCAACGCGTACGGGCCGCGCAACCACCTCAGCTGGTGGGGCGGGCCCGTCGTCACGTTCATCGAGTCGTTGCTGGACGGCGAGCCGATCGAGATCCACGGCGACGGCCGGCAGACCCGGACCTTCACGCACGTGCGGGACACCGCAGAGGGGATCGTGCGCGCGCTCGAGCGACGGGAGTCGCGCGGCGAGGTGATCAACCTCGGCGGGATCGAGACGGTGACGATCCTCGAGCTCGCCGGCCGGATCCAGGCCGAGCTCGGGATGCCGGCCACGCCCCTCCACGCGAACTTCGTCCCGTACGAGTCGCTGCCCGGCAAGTACCAGGACGTCCGGCACCGGATCCCGGACACCTCGAAGGCGAAGAGCCTCCTCGGCTTCGAGACGCGGGTCAGCCTCGACGAGGGCCTGCGCGAGACCGTCGAGTGGCACCGGGCGATCCGCGAGGCCGGCGGCACGGCGGCCGGCGCGTAGCGCTGGGCGAGATCGGGCTAGCCGACCGGAGCGGGAGCGGCGACGGGCACCGACACCGCGCGGTTCCGCGTGCCGTTGCCGTTGCTCGCCGTCACCGCGACGCGCTTCGGCTGAGCGGCTCCGAGGAGCTCCTCGATCGCCAGCGCGGCGCGGCGGCCCGCGAGACCGTCCCAGAGCGGCGGGACGACGTTGCGGCGCGGCCAGCGCAGGCGGCTCGGGATCTCGGGCAGCCGCTCGGGGTTCAGGCCGAGCACGACGTTGGTGCCGTGGGTGACCGTGACCGGGCGCTCGGTGTTGTCCCGGAGCGTGAAGCACGGGATCCCGAGCACGGTGGTCTCCTCCTGGATGCCACCCGAGTCGGTCACGACGCCGGAGGCGCCTGCCTGGAGCGAGAGGAAGCGCGTGTAGGGGAGGGGTGCGACGAGCTTGACGCGCTCGGGGACGGCACCTGCCGCCTCCAGTCGCGCGCGCGTGCGTGGGTGGACGGGAAAGATGACGGGGATCTGGCGGGCGATCTCCTCGAGGCCCCACAGGGTCTCGGTGATCAGGTGCGTGCTGTCGACCAGCGCGGGCCGGTGCAGCGTCACGAGCACGTAGCCCTTGCGCCGCAGCTCGAACTCGCGCCAGGCCTCGAGCTCGATCGCCGCCTCGACGTTCGCAAGCAGCGTGTCGATCATGGTGTTGCCGACGAGCTCGATCTTCTCGGGAGCCACGCCCTCGACGATCAGGTTCTCGTTCGCGTCCTCGGAGGGCGTCAGCAGCAGCGACGAGACGTGGTCGGTGAGCCGGCGGTTGTGCTCCTCCGGCATCGTCGGGTCGAAGCTGCGCAGGCCGGCCTCGAGGTGGCAGACGGCGATGTTCAGCTTCGCCGCCGCCAGCGCCGCCGCGAGCGTCGAGTTGACGTCGCCGGGGACGACCACCAGGTCGGGCCGAAGCTCTATGAAGAGCCGCTCGAGCTCGACGAGCGCCCGCGCCGTCTGCTCGGCATGCGAACCGGATCCCACGGTGAGCTGGGTGTGCGGCTTGGGCAGCGGCAGCTCGGCGAAGAAGACGTCGTTGATCTCCGGGTCGTAGTGCTGGCCCGTGTGGACGAGGCGCTGCTCGACCGTGCCGAGCTGCTCGAGCTCGGAGTAGACCGGCGCGACCTTCATGTAGTTCGGCCGCGCACCGACCACGTGCACGACCAGATGCCGCCTCACCACCATGCCTCAATTGTGTGAAGCGAAGGGGCCCCGGCACGACCCTCGATAGGCGGGTCCCGAGGACGGGCTTCGGCGCCCCGGCCCCGCCGATCTGTAACAGCGGCCGGGGGAATCCTGGTCGTCCGGGGGTTATCGGGCGTTCGAGCCGGTAGCGGAGGCAACTCCTCGGTCGCCGATGCTCGCTGCGGCGATCGGCACCGGCGGCCCCGCCAAGAACTGCCCTACCGACCAGTCCCAGGCTCGACCTTCGCGCCTTGTGCCTGAGCACCCTCGCGGTGATGATCGATCGAATATGCGGGGGTACTCGACGGTTCTGCGGCGCGCAGGCGGCCGGGGGGGTCTAGCACGCGTTCTCGTTGTGCTCGTCATCGCCCTGGGCGCGCTGCTGCTCGTGTCCGCCTCGGCTCCGGCCGGGTCCGGCCTGATTGCCGCGTACTCGTTCGACGAGGGCCTCGGCGCGACCGCGGGCGACGCCTCCGGTAACGGCAACACGGGCTCGGTCGTCGGCGGCACGTGGGTGCAGGGCAAGTTCGGGTCCGCGATCAACCTGAACGGGACGAGCGACCACGTCGACCTGCCGGCTTTGGGCACCTTCTACAAGACCGGGTTCACGTTCGAGGCGTGGGTCAAGAAGGCCAGCACCTCTCACGTCGACGCCGCGGTGGTCGGCACATGGACGAGCAACGGGAGCGGCGGCCCGATGATCTGGGTCGACCACGTCGCCGGCCACTACTACCTGACCGCGAACCAGGGCTTCAGCAACTACCTCGACTCAGGCCAGACGCCGACCGCCGGAACCTGGCAGTACCTCACCGGCACGTTCGACGGGACGACCGCGAGCTTCTACATCAACGGTTTGCTGGTCGCCTCCCGCACGTTCACCGGGAACGTCGGTGACTCGAACACCTGGCGGATCGGCTCCTACGGGTCTTCCCCCGGTGGTTTCTTCGACGGCGCCGTAGACCAGGTCCGGATCTACGACCATGCGCTGACCCAGGCGCAGGTACAGACCGACATGAACACGCCCGTCGGCCCCGTCGACAGTGGGCCGCCGACGCAGCCCACCGCGCTCACTCAGACCGCCTCGACGTCGACGAGCGTCTCGGTCGGCTGGACCGCCTCCACGGACGACGTCGGCGTGACCGCCTACGACGTCTTCCAGAACGGCACGAAGATCGGCTCGACCACGAGCACGAGCTATACGCTCACGGGCCTCGACTGCGGGACGACGTACACGATCGCCGTCGCGGCGCGTGACGCGGCAGGCAACAGCTCGACCCAGGCGACCGCGAGCGCGACGACCTCGGCCTGCGGCTCGAACCAGGGCCTCGTTGCCGCGTACTCGTTCGACGAGGGCGCCGGCACCGTGCTCAACGACAACTCGGGGAACGGCAACAACGGGACGATCGTCGGCGGCACCTGGACGAGCGGCCGCTTCCGCTCGGCGCTGCACTTCAACGGCACGAGCGACCGGGTCGACCTGCCGCCGCTCGGGACGTTCTACAAGAACGCGTTCACGATCGAGGCGTGGGTCAAGAAGGACACCTCCACGAAGAGCGACGTCGCCGTGGTCGGGACATGGGCGAGCGGGCAAGGCGGCCCGATGCTCTGGATCGACTACGTCTCGTCGCACCTCGACCTGACGCTGAACTCGGGCGGGAGCAACTACGTCGACTCAGGCCAGCTGCTGACGGCGGGCCAGTGGCAATACCTCACCGGGACCTACGACGGGACCACGGCCAAGGTCTACATCAACGGGGTGCTGGTCGCCTCGAAGGCGTTCAGCGGCAACGTCGGCGACTCGAACAGCTGGCGCATCGGCTCCTACGGATCGAGCCCGACCGGGTTCTTCGACGGGACGATCGACGAGGTCCGGATCTACAACCGCGCGCTCGCGCCGTCCGAGGTGACGACCGACATGAACCGCAGCGTCGGCACGCCGGACACCACGGCGCCGACCACGCCGACGCAGTTCGTCTCGACCGGGACCGCCCAGAGCACGGTCGCGACGAGCTGGACGGCGTCGACCGACAACGTGGCCGTCTCCGGGTACAACCTCTACGTCAACGGGGCCAAGGTCGACACGACGACGTCGACTTCCTACACGTTCACGGGCCTCACCTGCGGCGTGAGCTACACGCTCGGCGTCGCGGCGTTCGACGCGGCGGGCAACGTCTCGACGCCGGCCACGCTCCCGGTCACGACCGTGTCCTGCGACACGAGCCCGCCGTCGGTGTCGATCACCTCGCCGACCGCAGGCGCGAGCCTCTCGGGCGTGATCTCCGTCAATGCCAACGCGTCCGACAACGTCGGCGTGGTCGGCGTCCAGTTCAAGCTCGACGGCTCGAACCTCGGCTCCGAGGACACGACCACGCCCTACACGGTGCCCTGGGACACGCGGACGGCCCCGAACGGGCCGCACACGCTGACCGCAGTCGCGCGCGACGGTTCGGGCAACACGACCACGTCGACCGCGATCAGCGTGAGCGTGACCAACTCGATGCCGTTCGTGCCCGGCCTCGTCGCCTCGTACGCCCTCGACGACGGCTCCGGCAGCACCGCCACGGACTCCTCCGGCGCCGGGCACCCGGGAACGGTCGTCGGCGGGACGTGGGTGCCCGGCAAGTACGGCGCGGCCCTCCTGCTCAACGGCACGAGCGACCGGGTCGACCTGCCGCCGCTCGGTACGTTCTACAAGACGGGCTTCACGCTCGAGGCCTGGGTCAACAAGACGAACGCCCTCCGCGTGGACACTGGGGTCGTGGGCACCTGGTCGAGCGACGCCAACGGCGGCCCGATGATCTGGGTCGACCACGTCTCCGGCCACTACTACCTGACGCTCAACCAGGGCCTCGGCAACTACCTCGACTCCGGAGTGGTGCCGTCCGCCGGCAACTGGACGCACCTCGCGGCGACCTATGACGGCACCACGGCGAAGTTCTACGTCAACGGCGTGCTCGCCGCCTCGAAACCGTTCAGCGGCAACGTCGGCGACTCGAACAGCTGGCGGATCGGCGCCTACGGCTCGAGCCCGACCGGCTTCTTCGACGGCTCGGTAGACGACGTCCGCATCTACAACCTCGCGCTGACCCAGGCGCAGGTTCAAACGGACATGGCGACCCCGGCCGGGCCGGTGGACACGACTCCGCCAACGGCACCGACGAACTTCGCGGTCACCTCCACGACACCGGCGACGATCACGACGTCCTGGACAGCGGCGACGGACAACGTCGCAGTCACGGCCTACAACCTCTACCGGAACGGAACGAGGGTGGCCACGATCCCCGCGCCCGCCACGAGCTACACGTTCGACTCCCTCGCCTGCGGCCAGACGTACACGCTCCAGGTCGAGGCCGCGGACGGCGCGGGCAACCTCTCGGCCCGGACGCCGCTCACGGCGAGCACGGCCGCCTGCGACACGACGCCGCCGACGGTCTCGGTGACGAGCCCGACGGGGGGCTCGACCCTGACCGGGTCCGTCACCATCTCCGCGAACGCGAGCGACGACACCGCGGTCTCCGAGGTCAGCTTCTGGGTCGACGGCCAGCAGGTCGGCACCGTCGACAACGCGCCGCCCTACACCACCTCGTGGGACACGAGAACGGCCTCGAACGGCACGCACACGATCACCGCGATCGCGCGCGACAGCTCGAACAACACGACCACGTCCGCGCCCGTGACCGTGACGGTCAACAACGTCCAGGCGCCGCCGCCGCCCGGCCTCGTCGCCGCGTACAGCTTCGACCAGGGCTCGGGCACGACGGTGACCGACCAGTCGGGCCACGGCAACACCGGCACGCTCACGAACGTGACCTGGAGCCCGAACGGCGTCTTCGGCTCCGCGGCCTCGTTTAACGGCACGAACGGGAGCTTCGTCACCGTCCCCGACTCGAACTCGCTCGACCTGACGAACGGGATGACGCTGGAGGCATGGGTGAAGCCGACGTCCCTGAGCGGCTGGAACACGGTCGTGTTCAAGGAGCAGTCGAACTCGTACGACTACGCGCTGTACGCGAACACGGGCTCGAACCAGCCTTCCGGCAATCTGCAGTCGTCCCTCGGCGACAACGACCTGCGCGGAACCTCGCAGCTCCCGCTCAACACCTGGACGCACCTCGCGGCGACCTACGACGGCACCGTCCTCACGCTCTACGTCAACGGCCAGCAGGTGGGGACGAAGCTCACGAGCGGGCCGATCACAACGTCGAACGGTGCCCTGCGGATCGGCGGCAACACCATCTGGAACGAGCCGTTCAGCGGCCTGATCGACGAGGTCCGCGTCTACAACCAGCCGCTCACGCAGTCGCAGATCCTCACCGACATGAACTCGAGCATCTCCGTGCCGGACACGAGCCCGCCGAGCGCGCCCGGGACCCTGACGGCAACCGGAGGCCTCGGCTCGGCTTCGCTGAACTGGGGAGCCGCGACGGACAACGTCGGCCTCTCGAACTACAACGTCTACCGCTCGACAACGCAGGGCTTCACCGCGTCGTCGGCCAACCGGATCGGCCAGCCGACCGGCACGAGCTACACGGACAACGCCCTGGCGTCGGGGACGTACTACTACCGCGTCACCGCCCAGGACGCAGCCGGCAACGTCGGGCCGCCGTCGAACGAGGCGAGCGCAACCGTGACGGCCGACACGACGCCGCCGACGGTCTCGATCACCTCGCCGCCGGCCGGCACGGTCTCCGGGACGGTGAACGTCGCCGCGAACGCGTCCGACAACGGGACCGTCGCGGGGGTCCAGTTCAAGCTCGACGGCTCGAACCTCGGCGCCGAGGACACGGGCCCGCCGTACACGTTCACCTGGGACACCCTGACCGCGACGAACGGCGCGCACACGCTCACCGCGGTTGCGCGCGACGCCGCGGGGAACATGACCACCTCTGCCCCGGTCGCCGTGACGGTCTCGAACACCGCGCCCAGCGGCAACGTCGCCGCGTACGCCTTCGACGAGAGCTCGGGCAACACCGTCGTCGACGGGTCGGGCATGGCGAACACCGGCACGCTCTCGAACGCCACGCGCGTCACCGGGAAATTCAACTCGGGGCTCCACTTCGACGGCAACTCGAGCATCGTCACCGTGCCGGACTCGAACTCGCTCGACCTGACCACGGGCATGACGCTCGAGGCGTGGGTCGATCCCGACGTCGCGGACAACTGGGAGACGCTGCTCTTCAAGGAGCGGTCGGGCGGCGACGCGTACGCGCTCTACGGTGCGTCCGACACCGGCGCGCCGGAGGTGCAGGTCTTCACGGGCGGCACCTCGCACGTCGCGCAGGCGCAGACCCCGCTGCCGCTCAACGTCTGGTCGCATCTCGCCGCGACCTACGACGGCTCGAACCTGCGCCTGTATGTCAACGGCAGCCAGGTCGCCTCGACCGCCGTCACCGGCGCGATCACGACGTCGACCGGCGTCCTGCACATGGGCGCCAACAGCGTGTGGGGCGAGCGCTACACCGGGGCGATGGACGAGGCCCGCATCTACAACCGGGCGCTCAGCGCCGGCGAGATCCAGGCCGACATGCGCCGTAGCATCACGCCCGACCACACGCCGCCGACGGTCACCGCGAAGTCCCCGGCCGCGGGCACGACCGGCGTGAGCGTAGGGGCGCAGGTCACCGCGACGTTCAGCGAGTCGATGGACGACACGTCGCTGTCGCCGACGAGCTTCGACATCAAGGACGGCGCGGGCAACGTCGTGCCGGGCACCGTCTCGTACGACGACAACACGCATACCGCGACGTTCAACCTGTCGAGCGCGCTCAAGTTCGGAACGACGTACACGGCGACACTCGAGGGCGGCGCCGCGACGCCGCACGTGACCGACCTGGCCGGCAACCCGCTCGCAGCGGACGTCTCCTGGACGTTCACGACCGAGGCTGCGTCGCCGCCGATCCTCGTCGTCACCTCGCGGACGAACGACTACACCCTCTACACCGGACAGATCCTGCGCGCGGAGGGCTTCAACGAGTACACCTCGATCGACGCCTCGCTGCTCTCATCGTCGTTCCTCGCCCCGTTCGACGTCGTCATCCTCGGCGACACCTCGCTCACCGCGGCCCAGGTCACGACGCTGACGAACTGGGTCAACGGCGGCGGCCACCTGATCGCACTGCACCCGGACAAGCAGCTCGCGGGCCTGCTCGGCCTGACCGACGCGGGCAGCACGCTCTCGAACGCCTACCTCAAGGTCAACACGACCGTAGGCACGCCCGGAGCGGGGATCGTCGGCCAGACGATCCAGTACCACGGCTCGGCCGACCGGTACAACCTCAACGGCGCCACCGCGGTCGCGACGCTCTACTCGAACGCGACGACGGCGACAGCGAACCCGGCCGTGACGCTGCGTAGCGTCGGGTCGAACGGTGGCGCGGCGGCCGCGTTCACCTACGACCTGGCGAAGTCGGTGATCCTCACGCGCCAGGGGAACCCGGCCTGGGAGGGCGAGGACCGCGACGGCGACGGCCACGCCCGGGCGAGCGACCTCTTCTACGGCGCGATGCCCGGCGACGTCCAGCCCGACTGGATCGACACGAGCAAGATCGCGATCCCGCAGGCCGACGAGCAGCAGCGCCTGCTCGCGAACCTCATCACCACGATGAACAGCAACAAGACCCCGCTGCCGCACCTCTGGTATCTCCCGTTCGGCAAGAAGGCGGCCGTCGTGATGACCGGCGACGACCACACTGGTGGCGGCACCGTCGACCGCTTCAACACCTACATCGCCGAGAGCCCACCGGGCTGCTCGGTCGTCAACTGGGAGTGCGTCCGCGCGAGCTCCAACATCGTCCCGGACATCAACCCGCTGACGGACGCGCAGCTCGCGCCGTTCATCCCGCTCGGCTTCGAGGTCGCCGACCACCCGACGTCCAACTGCGTCGACTGGAACGAGAGCACCCTGGACGGCTACTACACGAGCGGGCTCGCGAACTTCGCCGCCAAGTTCCCGGACATCCCGACGCCGACCACCGGGCGCTTCCACTGCTGGCTCTGGAACCAGTACGTGACGGAGCCCAAGGTCGAGCTCGCGCACGGGATCCGGTTCGACGAGAACTACTCGCAGCTGGGCGGGACCTGGATCGCCAGCAAGCCGGGGTTCATGACCGGCTCAGGCGAGATCATGCGCTTCGCGGACACCGACGGCACGCCGATCAACGTGTGGCAGGCCGTCACGCAGATGCCCGACGAGGCGCCTCAGTCGGAGCCGAGCTACGCGAACTCGCTCTTCGACAACGCGACCAACGCGAACGGCTACTACGGCGTGTTCACCACGCTCTTCCACACTGACAACGCGAGCGATTCGGACTCCGACGCGGTCGTCGGAGCCGCGCAGGCGCACAGCATCCCGGTCGTGTCCGCAAAGCAGATGCTGACCTGGGTCGACGGCCGCGACGGGTCCACGATGACGAACTTCTCCTGGAACGGCAGCATCGAGACCTTCCAGGTCAACGCGGCCGCCGGCGCATACGGAATGCAGGCGATGCTCCCGCTCCACGCGGGCGCGAAGAACCTCACCTCTCTCACCAGCGGCGGCAACGCCGTCCCGTTCACGACGCAGACGATCAAAGGCATTGACTACGCCTTCTTCAGTGCGGTCAGCGGCACATACAGCGCGACGTACGGCTAGTCCCGCCGGTGACCACGCGATGATCGACAGCGGAGCGATCGTGCTCGACGACACCGCGCCCACCGAACGGTCGAGACCGTCAACGGCCCGCGCCATCGACCTGATCCAGTCGGTGGCTCTCGGCGCGACCGCGGCCATCATCTTCGGGTCCGCAGTGCTCCTGGCCGCCGTTCACATCGACGATCGGTACTGGGTCACGCACGTCTCGGGCTCCTGGATGACCCTCGCGCGCTTCGTGCACGAGGGGCACATCTATCCGCCGTTGCACCAAGACGGGCACACGTTCGGGACGTTCTACATGCCGCTGCCGTTCATCTTGCACGGGGCCGTTTCGCTGCTCACGGGCGAGTACCTGGTCTCGGGGAAGCTCACGGCGTACGCGACCGCGATCGTGATGTTCTCCCTTCTCTTCCTGCTCTTGCGACGCGTCGGATGCTCCCTCGTCGTCTCGGCCGCACTCGTAGCCGCGGTGCTCGCGACGCCCGCCGGATACATGGCCGCGGTGAGCATCAGGGGGGACGCCCTCTCGGTCGTCGTCCAGCTCGCCGCCCTCCTGGTGGTCTGGCGCTCCCAGTCGCGAAGAGCTGTCCTCGGGGCGTCGGCCCTCTGCGCGCTCGGGATCGCGAGCAAGACGACTGCGGTCTGGGCACCGGGCGCGATCGTGATCTGGTTGCTCCTCAGGGACCGGCGTGCCGCCGCCCGATTCACCGTCGCGTTTCTCGCGTTGACCGCCGCCACGCTCGGCTTCTTCGAGCTCGTGAGCAGTGGACGGCTGTGGGAGAACGTCGGCGCCCTTGCGTTCTCGCAGCCGAAGGTTCCCGGCGCCACGCCCCTCGCCGGCGCCTCGACGCTCATCCACCTGGCGTTCCTGCACCAGGACGCCCTCTGGCTTCTCTTCCCGTTCGCGGTGCTCGCCTGCGCCCTGTCGCTGCGCCGTCGAGAGGTATCGCTGTTCCAGCTCGCGCTCGCGATCTCTCTGCTCTCGCTCGTCGTCATCCTGCGGGACCCGGGCGCGGGCTTCAACCACCTGCTCGACATGAGTGTTCTCACCGCTCTCGTCGTGGGCGAGCTCTGGGCCCATCCGCAGGTGCCGAGAAGAGTCGAGAACGTCCTGATCCCGCTCCTGACGGTCGCGCTCGTCATCGGGGCAGCCACCGCGTACGCCGACACGATCAAGCCGGACATCGGACTCGGCGCCCGCCTTGCGATTGGTCGCGGCTCCGACGCGGCGTTCTCCACGGACCCGCTGAGGGGCATCGTCAAGCCGGGCGATCGCATGCTGTCCGAAGACCCGACACTGCCGATTCTCGCGGGTCAGGTCCCGGTCACGGATCCGCTGACCCTGCCGAGGCTCGCGAAGCATCACCCCGAGTGGATCGCGCAGCTGAAACGGCGAATCGACCGCCGCGAGTTCGACGAGGTGGTGCTGATTCGCCCGCTCGACCCGTCGGCGTACCGCTCGCAGCTCAGCTTCGGCCAGACGATCACGAACGCGATCGCGGCCAACTACCGCCCCGACGTCATGGTGCCGACGGGAAGCCTGACGTACTTCGTCTACGTGCCGCGCTGAGCTTTCCTACCCACGGGGACGAAAACCGCTTTCGCCTAGTCGATCGGGTGGGCATACCCCGCGCAAGCTGGCCCGTCGAGGCGTGGCCGTGGAGACACTGCCCGCCTACCATTGGTGCATGTTCGCGGGCATGGGTCTCACGACACGCGTGACTTGCCGAGGAACGTAACCCGGGCCTGACTCCATGGATCTCCAGCTTGCATTTCGCGTCCTCTGGCGCTTCAAGATCCTCGTCGCCGTCGGCTTCGTTCTCGCGTGCTTGCTCGCGCTCCTCGCGATGGTTCGCGTCCATCCCGGGGGCTCGCCGTTCTTCTCGTATCGAACACAACCGCAGTACGAGAGCGACACGACCGTCTTCGTGACGGTCCCGGGCTTCTGGCCGGGAAACGTCAACTTCAGGACCGAGCACGGACCGGTCCCCGTGGACGCTCTCCGCGCCTTCGCATCACTGGCGCCACAGTTCGCGAACAGCACGGACGTGATGAGCCAGCTGGCGAAGAGCGGCCCGATCCACGGGACCGTGTCCGCCACGCAGGCTCTCGCCCAGGACAGCAGCACGCTTCCCGTGATCATGCTCTCGGCCATCGCGCCGACTGCTGCGGGAGCGCACTCGCTCGCGGAGCGACACCTGCACGCGTTCCAGTCCTGGCTTCGCGACAACCAGAACCTGGTCGACACCAATCCGAACACGCGCATCATCCTCAAGCCCGAGATCGGTCCGACGCCTGCCCACCTCCTCGCGGGCCGGAAGAAGACCAAGGCGATCCTGGTGTTCCTCGCCACACTCGTCGTGTTCTGTGGGCTCGCCTTCCTACTCGAGAATCTCCATCCGCGTATCAGGGCTGTCGCAGAAGCACCTGAGGAGAATCCGGCGGACGCCGAGGCCAGGACGCTGACGGCCTACAACACTCCCGCGTCCTCGCAGCAGCCGATCGGGCGAAAGCGAAGCAGACGGGCGCGCAGGCGCGCCTGAGCAGCCACATGCGAGCACTCCTCGGCTTCGGAGACCAGCGGCCGTCTCTGTCAGCCGTTTCACTGCTGGGGGCGGTCAGCGCGCTCATGCTGGCATCGCTTCTCCACCCGTCTGCTGCCTTCTTCATCGTGGTGCCGCTGGCGCTGATCCTTCCGATCATGTACGCGTACGAGTGGTTCTTCGCCTGGCGGCAACAGCTTGCCGTGCTGATCCTCGTCATCCTCTTCATCCCGATCCAGCGCTACGCCATGGCGGGTGGGCTTCCGTTCCAGCTCGAGCCCTACCGGATCCTGGTGGCGCTCATGCTCGCCGGCTGGGTGATGTCGCTGCTGATCGACGAGCGGGTGACATTCCGGAGGAGCGGCTTCGAGGAGCCAATCGTTCTCATCGCCGTGGCGAGCCTGTTCTCCGAACTCGCGAACAGTCAGAGGATCGCCACTCTCGACGTGCAACCCGAGGTCATCAAGGGGCTGATGTTCCTCGGCTCGTTCTTCCTGATCTTCTACCTCGTCGTCAGCGTGGTCCGGACACGCGCGGACGTGGAGCGAGTCCTAGAGGTTCTCTGCGCGGGGGGCGGCGTGCTCGGCATCTTCGCCGTGATCGAGTACCGCACGCACTACGACGCCTTCGATCACCTGCAGCGCCTGATGCCGTTCCTCACCCGGCTCTGGCCCGACGGCCCGGGGTTGTCCCGCGGCGGAGATGTTCGTGTCATCGCCTCTGCGCAGCATCCGATCGCGCTCGGCGCGCTGTTCGTCATACTCGTGCCACTCTCGGTCTACCTCGCGATGCGGCCCGGCAAGCGCATCTGGTGGGTCGCCGCTTTCGCGGTGATGATCGGCGCGCTCGCGAGCGTTTCGCGCACCAGCATCGTCATGCTCGCCGCGGTGGGGCTCGTCTTCCTCTGGCAGCGACCCCGCCAGACCCTGAAGGCGTGGCCGCTGATCGTGCCGGCGGTCCTGGCGATCCAGCTCGCAGTCCCCGGAGCGCTTCGCAACGTCGAGAGCTCGTTCTTCCCACAGGGTGGCCTCGTGGCGCAGCAGTCGGCAAACGGCGACCAGAACCGCCTTTCGCGATGGGGCCCGACCCTGAAGGAGTGGCGACGGGATCCGCTCGTCGGCGAGGGCTTCTCGACCAGGCAGCCGCAGATGCACCCGGAGACCACCGTCCTCGACGACCAGTGGTTGAAGAGCCTCGTCGAGACCGGGATTCTCGGCGTGCTCGGCTGGCTATGGCTGTTCGGTCGCTCGATCGGCAGGCTCTCACGCGAGGCGCGAGAGGACGAACGCGGTGGATGGCTCGAGCTCGCGCTGGCCGCAGGGGTGACCTCGTTCGCAGTGGGGATGGCGTTCTACGATGCGTTCTCCTTCATCCAGGTGACCGTGATCCTCTTCATACTTCTCGCCCTGGACGCCTCGCTCGGGCTCGCGCGGGAGAGCGAGTCCGAAGCGACCGCGAGAGGTGCCAGCGCCGCCACGGTGGGAAGCGGCGAGTCGAGCTGAGAGCGTGCTCGACGTGTAAGGCGACGACGAGCGACAGAGGGCAGGCAGACAGGCAGACATGAGCAACCGGACAGCTGGCGTGGGAGGTGGGAGTGAACGTCGGCAAATCGGTTCAGGACTGGAAGCTCGTTCCGAAGGTGACGCTGACGCGCGTCGGCGCGGCGTGTAGCGAGCGGGTCCTCTACAACCTCAACGGGGTCTTCAACTACCTGCATGTCGGCTGGTGGCTGCAGGCTCATGGCTTCGAGCCCGGCCTGCGCGTCAAATCCCGCTACGAGCTGTTCGACCTGGTCGGGCGCGAGATCGCCGACCGAGACGTGCTCTACCTCGAGTTCGGCGTCCACATGGGGAAGTCGATCAGCTACTGGTCGAAGCTGCTGCGCAATCCGCGGTCGAGGCTGCACGGCTTCGACAGCTTCGTCGGGCTACCGCACGACTGGAGCCTCGACGGCCACGAACGCGGCTACTTCTCCACCGGCGGCGCCATCCCCGAGATCGACGACCCGCGCGTCGAGTTCTTCCCTGGCTGGTTCGAGGAGACCCTGCCGAGATACGCCTGGACCGAGCACGACGTCCTCGTGGTGATGATCGACGCTGACCTGTACAGCTCGACCTCGACGGTGCTCTCGTTCGTGAGGGAGCGGCTCCGGCCGGGCTCGTTCCTCTACTTCGACGAGTTCCACCACCGCGGCGACGAGCTGCGCGCGTTCGCCGAGCTCGTCGACGAGCACGACCTGCGCTTCCGGCTCGTCGGCGCGAGCCGAGAGCTCAGTAACGTCCTCTTCGAGCGAGTGGCGTAGCGCCGCGCAGTGTCGAGCGGGCCGGCCGCCGCGCGACCCACACCGCGACGAGGCCGGCGGCGAGGAGCGTCCAGGCCACGATCTCGCCGGCGTGCTTGACGATCCCCTTCGCCTGGTAGAGCCACGAGTCCGCGCCCTGCCCCAGGGCCGTGACGAGACGTGAGCCGATCGCGTGGCCGACGAACGCGACGCCGAGCACGACGCAGCCGGCCCGGATCACCGGGCCCGCGGTCGCGTCAGTCGCGGCGAGCCGCCAGAGCAGGACGACCGCCACGGCGCCGAACGGGGCCGAGAGCGCCACGACGTGAGACGGCTCGGAGAGCTCGAGCGCGAGGATCAGGCTCAGGCACGCGGCCATGACCCCGGTCTCGAGCCGGGCCGAAGGGCTCACCGAGGTGACGAGCCAGGCGCTCGCAACCGCTGCGCCGAGCAGGACCAGGGTCAGGACTCCGGCGACGCTCCGGTCCGTGTTCGAGTCGAGCACGGCGTCGTGGAGCCCGAACCGGTAGCTGACCACCTGCGCGACGGCGACCGTCAGGCCGAGAACGACTGCGACCCGAACGCCCCAGACGGTGATCCGCTCACGCGTGCTCGCGCGCATGGCGAAGGTTCTCAGCCGTCAGTCTTGCCGAGCGCCTCGCGCGCGCGGACCGGCAACTCGCGCAGCCGCTGGGTCCGCCGCAGGTACTTCCGCGCCTCGGGGTCGGGGAGCACGGGCTCGCGGGTGAGCGCGGCACGCGAGTAGCCCCAGACCATCGCAAGGGCAGCCGGGTCGCGGCGTGCCTTGTAGACGGCCCGCGCCAGCAGGTACGAGAATCGGTAGCCCATGTAGCGGGCAGTGTCGCCCTGATCGAGCCAGCGCTGTCTGCCGCCGTCCCGAGAGCCCTCCGCGCGGAGGTGGCGGAACGGGACGTCGAAGAGCGTGCCGACCGTCCAGCCGTGCAGCCGGGCCTTGATCGCGTCGATCTCGTCCCAGCCCTGGCGCTCCTCGAGCGGCAGGACGTCCTGCAGGCACTCGCGCCTGTAGGCGCGCGACGCGCCCCAGACGTGCGACCGCGTCCCGTACTCCGCACGCCACTCCTCACCGGAGCGCTCGTAGCAGAGCCCGCTCGCGATCCCGAGCTTCGGGTCGCGCTCGAATGCGCCGACGAGGCTCTCGAAGTAATCGGCGTCGAAATCGAGGTCGGCGTCGAGCTTCACGATCACGTCCGGCAGGTCGTCCCCGAGCTCGGAGAGCCCGGCCGCGAACGCCCGGACGATCGGCCCGCCACGCGCGACGTCGCCCGACTCGAGCACAACCGTCCGCACCCACTCGTGCCGCTCGCCGAGCTCCGACGCGACCCGTGCCGTCGAGTCGGTCGAGCCGGTGTCGACGATCACCCAGGCGTCCGGAGCCCGCCACTGCCTCTCGATGCAGGCTGCGAGCCGCGGGAGGTTCTCCTCCTCGTTCCAGACCGGGGTGACGATCGAGTAGGCAAGCCCGGCCATCAGGCGGCCTGCGAGGCCGTCGCGTGCGCGCTGCCCAGTGACCCGCTGGCCCGGGGCAGGTACGACGAGAGCCAGACCTCGAGCATCAGGACGCCGACGAGCAGGTGGATGTCGACGCCGCGCCGCTCCCGGTGGGCCCGGACGAGGCCCTCGACGGCGCCGCGGTCGAGGAACTCGGCGTAGCGCGGGTCGGGGCCGAGCAGGTAGTCGGAGATCGAGCCGTCCATCTGCGCGTCGAGCCAGCTGCCAGTGGAGCTGCGGAAGAACCCGAGCTTTCGCTTGTCGATGATCCGGTCGGGCACGATCCCCCTCGCAGCGCGCTTCAGCAGGTACTTCGTCTGCCAGCGGTGCACCTTCTGCGAGTCGGGAATGCGAGCGCAGTACTCGACGACCTCGTGGTCGAGGAACGGCACGCGCACCTCCAGCGAGTGCGACATGGACGTGCGGTCGAAGTAGTGGAGCATGTTGTCCACGAGCGCGAGCTGGCCGTCGATGAAGAGCGTGGCCGCGAGCGGCTCGTCTGCGAGACCGGCCGCGAGCGGCTCGAGCGCGCGCCTCGCGGCGAGACCGTCCGCGTTCGCGAGCGGCCCGAGGTAGAGCTCGCGCCGAAGGTCCTGGTCGACACGTCCGCTCATCGCGATCAGCCGGTCGATCGGATCGGCCGCGAGCAGCGTGCGCGTCGCCCTCCGCCCCCGGATCGGGCTCCGCCTGAGCGCGCCCTCCCCGAGCGAGCGGACGGGATCGGGAAGGCGCTTCCAGCGCGCGACCAGCGAGGCTGCGCGGTGCTTCTTGTAGCCGGCGAGGAGCTCGTCCGCGCCCTGGCCGGAGAGCGCCACGGTCACGTGGCGCGCCGCCAGCTCGGAGATCGCGAGGAACCCGAGCGCGGACAGCTCCGCGATCGGCTCGTCCATCGCCCAGACGAGGCTCGCGAGATCGATTTCCTGCTGCGTGTACGAGAGCTCGAGCTCGTGGTGGTCGGTTCCGAAGACGCTGGACACGTAGCGCGCATCGCCGAGCTCGCTGTCCCGACCGTCCTCGGTGAAGCCGACGGAGAACGTCTGCACGGGCTGCGACATGTGCCGGGCCATCAGCGCGACGACGAGACTGGAGTCGAGGCCGCCGCTGAGCATCACGCCGAGCGGGACGTCGCTCATCAGCCGCAGGCGAACGGCCTCGTCGAGCTTCTCGATCAGACCCTCCGCCAACTCGTCCTCGGACGACTCGAGGTCCGGGTTCGGCTCGGGGTAGCTCCAGTAGCGCTCGAGCCGCAGGCCCCGCTCGTCGACGACCATCAGCTCGCCGGGCAGGAGCTTGCGGACGGCCGCGAGCGGCGTGAGCGGGCCCGGAACGAACCCGAACGTCAGGTACGCCTCGATCGCCTCGTAGTCCAGCGCGTGGCCGACGAGCCCACTCGCGAGAAGGCTCTTGAGCTCGGACGCGAACACGACCCGGTCGCCGACCTGCGCGTAGTACATCGGCTTGACGCCGAGCCGGTCGCGGGCGACGACGGCCCGCCTCCCGCGGCCGTCCCAGACCGCGATCCCGAACTTGCCGCGCACGCGCTCGGCGAACCCGGAGCCGAACTCCTCGTACAGATGCGGGAGGATCTCCGTGTCGCACCGGCTCGCGAGCCGGTGGCCGCCGCGCTCGAGGCCGCGGCGAATCTCCTCGTGGTTGTAGAGCTCCCCGTTCTGGACCGCCCAGGTCACCCCGTCCTCGCTACAGACGGGCTGGTGGCCTCCCTCGACGTCGACGATGCTCAGCCGCCGGACGCCCAGCGCGACGCCCGGCTCCATGAAGGTGCCGCGATCGTTCGGCCCGCGATGCGTCATCGCGTCCGTCATCCGGTCGAGGACAGAGGGCTCGATGACCTCGCGCGGCTCTCCGCCGATCTGGACGACTCCGCAGATCCCGCACATAGCCTTTCCACACCGTACTCGCGGTCAGGGCGGTGCGGCGACGTGCGATCGGACAGATGTCATGACGCCGCCTAGCCTTTCGACTAGGTGCCTCGCCTGACCTGGATCCTGCTCGTCACGACCTCGACGAGCTGTCGCGGCAGGTCCGGGTTCGCCGCGAGAGGCTTCGCGTCCGGTCTGGGCTCGATTCGAAGCCTTTCGAAATCGTGGTCGGACGAGAGCAGCTCGAGCCGACCGAGGCTCGCGAGGTGGCGGTCGACGCCGCCGATCTCGCCCTGGAAGATGCTGTAGGACGGGATGCCCAGGTACGCAGCCTCGCGCGCCATCGTCCCGCCGGAGGCGACGACCGCGTCGACGGCCGTCAGGAGCGGAAGGAACGGCGCCGACTCCTCGAGCACGACGGGCTCGTTCCGCCAGTCGACGTCCTCGAGGTACGCGCTCTGCCGTGCGTAGCGCGGCGAGAAGACCACCTGCGCCCTCTCCTGCGCCGCGAGGTACGCGAGCAGGTCGTGCGCGAACCGCCCGGAGTCGGAGCTGTAGTAGTGGCTCTCCTCGGCCGGCGGCCGGACGAGGATCCGCACGAGGCCGTCGCTCGCCCCCGGGAGATCGAGCGGCTCGACCGAGCCCAGGTCGACGCCGGCGAACGTGATGTCCTCCTTCAGCCCCTCGTAGGGGAGGAAGCGGTCGCGGCGGACACCGTGGGCGATGAACACCGCCGGGTCGAACACGCGCGGGTGGAGAATCCAGTTCTTGACCAGGCGGTCGACGGTCACGTCCACGTACTCGTAGTCGCGCAGGCCGAACGATGGAATCCGGAGCAGCCAGCCGGCGAGGGCCGGCGCTCGCCCAGCGTGGACGACGGCGTCAGGGCGCTTCTTCCCGCCGAACAACGCGACGAGCTTCCCCGTGCGCTGAACGAGCCCCGTCGCCTTGCGCCGCTTGCCCGCGCCGTAGCTCGCGCCGACCCGGTGGAACGGGACTCCCCGCGCCGCGAGCAGCGCGAACGTCGAGCCGTAGTCGCGGGCCGTGAGGACGACGTCGGCCCCGGCGGACTCGAACGCGGCGACGAGGGGGGTCAGGTACTGGACCTGCGGCGGATTCTCGACGTCGATCCAGATCCGCACGGCCTGCGGTGCCTCAGGAGGCGCGGGCGGGTCGGAGCGCCGCGCGCAGGGCCGCGGCGTGCCCGGCGCGGGCCACACGTCCACCCCGCGCGACGAAGATGTGGGTCAGCGCGGTCAGCGCGATCCCCGCGCGCTCGAGCTCGGCCACCACGCGGCCGTGGTGCCTTCGCGCGTAGCGCACGCGGCTCTCGGCGAGCACGTGAGCGAGACTCGGGCGCGGAGCCGATCCGCCGCCCTCGTGCCGGACGGTCGCGGCCGGCTCGAAGCGGACGTCGTACCCGGCGTTCCGGGCGCGGCGGCAGAGGTCCTTGTCCTCGCAGTACATGAAGAACCCCTCGTCCCAGCCGTCGAGCTCCTCCAGCACGGAGCGCCGCACGAGCAGGCACGCTCCCGAGACCCACTCGGGGCTCCCGGGCCGCTCGTATGCGGCCGGGTCGCGGACGAGCTCGCTCGCCCACGCGGCCCGCGTGAACAGCCGGTGGAGGAAGAGCGCGTGCGCGTACGTCGAGCGGAGCCGCGGGAAGCGCCGCTGCGAGAAGTCGAGCTCTCCGCCGGGCTCGAGGACCAGCGGCGCGGCGATCGCGGCCGCCGGCTCGCGCTCGAGCACGTCGACGAGGATGGTGACCGCCTCCGGGTCGATGCGGGCGTCGGGGTTCAGGAACAGGACGTACGGGCTCGAGCCCGCGCGCCAGCCAGCGTTGCAACCGGCCGCGAACCCCCGGTTCTCGGGGAGCGCGAGCGCGGTCACCGGAAGGTCGGCGACGGTGTCGAGCGATCCGTCGTCCGACGCGTTGTCGGCGACGACCACGTGCAACGGCTCGCTGCCGGCGAGCCGCTCGACGCAGCCGCGAAGCTGCGCGCCGCTGCGATACGAGACCACGACGACGTCGGTGGCAAGCCTCCCCATCTCCTTCGACAGTAGCACCGGCACAGGCGAGCGAATGCCCGAAAACCCTGATGGCTAGGCGGCTGGGGGGCACTCCTCCCTCGAACTGACCATTTGGAGCGCCACCGGGCCAGACCGATGAGAGCACATCATGTGGGGAGCCGCCCCCCGCCGGTACCGCCGCCTGATGCTGTGCGCCGTCGCCGCACTGGGCCTTGTCGTCATGCCCGCTGCCCATGCGCGCGACTCCGCCGCAACGAAGCGAATGTCGTTCCCGGAGCTCTGGGGCCTCGAGGTCACCAGGGGCAACCTGCACCTGCTCACGAACACGACCGCCCGGGCCGCGGTCGACGCCGACGTCAACACGCTGCTCGTCGACCCCACGCACATGAGCAAACATCAGCGCCGGCGGGTCGCGCAGGTCGCAAAGCGCTACGGCTTCCGCAAGCTCGCCCTGCCGCACCGGGCGACGAAGTCGCTCAAGGGCGGGCGGGCCTACTGCAGGAAAGCCAAGCGCCACCACCCGAGCTGGCCCTGCACGTTGCGCGCACGCTCGCTCCGCGGCGCCGAGCGGCTCGCCTCGCTGCAGCGGGCCGATCTCGTCGTCGCCCGCCTGAAATCGCTCCCGGATCTGTCGAACGTCACGCTGAGTGAATCGCACGCACGGCTCGTGCTGATGGTCGACATCGGGCGGGGCACGTTCGACCAGCAGGCCTGGCAGGCCGCGATCCAGCAGGCGGCGAGCGATCCGGCGGTCGACCTTGCCGTCGGGCCCTCCGGCTCCGGGGCGTCGACCGCTCTCGGCCAGTACGTCACCGTCCTCGGCAAGACCGACCTGAGGCCGGCTGCGCCGAGCCAGCTGGCGGAGCTCGGATCGAGCCAGAGCTCACTCACCGTGAGCTGGAGGCACCCGAACGGGTACCGCGTGCGCAACTACGAGGTCTACGCGAACAAGGCCCTCGCGGCCAGCGTCACGACGACCTCCGCGAAGCTCCTGCACCTCGCCTGCGGGACGGCCTACCTCGTCCAGGTCGACGCCGTCGACCGCTCGGGCAGGCACTCGGCGATGACGTCGATGTCGGCCTCGACAAGCGCCTGCACGGACACGACGCCGCCCTCGACCCCGACCGGCCTCACCGTGACCGACATGACGCAGACGTCGCTCACCCTCTTCTGGACACCGACGCTCGACAACGTCGGAGTTGCCGGCTACCGGGTCTACGAGGGAGCGGCCTACGCGGGGGCAACGGACCTGACGCAGTACACCGTCTCGGGCCTCGCATGTGACACGACGTACACCCTCGCCGTCGCGGCCTACGACGCCGGCGGAAACCAGTCGGCAAGAGCATCGGTCAGCGCGACCACCGACGCGTGCGGCGACGAGACCCCGCCGACCACGCCGACCAACCTGGCCGAGACGGGCTCCACGACCACGACGATCACGATGTCCTGGACAGGTTCGACCGACAACGTCGCCGTGACCGGTTACCACCGCTACCGCGACTCCACCGTCGTCTCGAGCGGGATAGGCACGAGCTACACCTTCTCGGGGCTCTCGTGCGGCACGAGCTACACGTTGGCGGTCGACGCGTTCGACGGAGCGGGCAACGACTCCGGCAAGGCGTCACAGTCGGCCTCGACGAGCGCGTGCTCGTCCCCGCCTCCGCCTCCTCCACCGCCTCCGCCTCCGCCTCCGCCTCCTCCGCCTCCACCTCCGCCTCCGCCTCCTCCGCCGCCACCCCCGCCACCTCCACCTCCGCCCCCCAGCAGCCAGGCCAACCTCTGGGTGACGACAGCCGGCGGCGGCTCCTGCACCCGCTCGGCAACACCGGCCAGCTACAACACGGCCACTGCCTGCTCCAGCCTCGATGCCGCCAACGACCGCTGTCAGGGAGGCGACACCGTGATCGTCCGCGGTGGCACCTACAGCAACAACGCGATCACCGGCACCAACGGCCGCAGCGACTACTGCACCTTCCAGAGCGCCCAGGGCGAGACGGTCGTGCTCGGCGGCTGCGACGGCAACGACCCGGCCAACCAGCCGGAGTCGATGTGCCTCGACATCATGGGCAACTCGGGCTGGCTCCGCTTCGAGGGCGGGGCCAACAACGGCTTCACCACGCCCGCCTTCTCAGGGCACGGGATCGATCTCGGCGTCACGACCTGGTACGGCCACTACGACACCGAGTACGGCTGCACGCACGTCATCTTCGACCACGTCCACGTCGGCACCTTCAACGGGCTCGTCTGCCCGAACACGACCGTCTCCAACAGCGAGATCGGGCCCTCGATCGACAACAACACCAAGATCTACAGCGACGCCAACCCGGTGCTGATCGAGGGCAACTATTTCCACGACAACGACCGCTCCAATAGCGATCAGCACATCGAGTGCCTCTACTTCGTGGCCACGGTCAACCTGACCTTCCGGCGCAACGTGGTCGGGCCCTGCGACATCATCGGCATCCACGCCAAGGAGCCGGGAACCGGCCAGTTCCTGAACAACACGCTCGAGAACAACGTCTTCCTGCCGGGCTCCAACGGCGTCCAGTACACGGGCTACACGCCCTGCGCGAACTTCGTCTTCCGCTACAACGTGGTCGCCGACGGGTTGATCGACAACTGCTCGCCGCGGACGGTCGAGGGCAACATCTTCATCGGCTCGGGCGACTCCTCCTGCTCGGGCTGGGCCTACAACGTCTTCACCGGCAGCTCCTGCGGGCCCAACTCGATCACCAGCACGGAGGCGGCGCTGTTCGTCGACCCGACCAACGACAACTTCCACCTGAAGGCCGGCTCGCCCGCGATCGACCGTGGCGACCCCTCCTACTACCCGAGCGCCGACATCGACGGCGATCCACGGCCGCTCGGTCCGCGCCCGGATGCGGGAGCGTACGAGGCGGGCTGAGCCCGGGAGCTAGGCCGCCCGGGACCGGCTTCGCTACAGTTCCGCCCTTGCGGTTGAGGCTCGGGTCCACCTTCATCTCGAAGCGCCGGCGTTCACTTTCCGCGGCACTCTTGGCGGCCCTGTTCGCAGTCGGGGTCATCGCCGGCCCTGGAGGCTCGGCCGGCAAGGCGCAAAAGCGCACGCTCTACGTTTCACCGAACGGGCCGGGCAGCGCCTGCACCAAGGCCGCGCCCTGCGACACGTTCAATCGCGCCTATCGCGTCGCACAGCCGGGAGACGTCGTGCTGGTCGCCGCCGGCAGCTACCCGCAACAGGACATCGACAACGACCCATCGAAGACCTCGTCCACCGACGTCGTCTTCCGCCCCGAGGGAGGCGTCGTGACGATCGGCTGCCGCAACGGTGGGGGCTGCATCGACATCTCGGGCTCGCACATCACCTTCGACGGCGGGCCGAGCAAGGCATTCCGGGTACAGACCTACTCCGCCCACGGCTTCTCCTACCAGGGCCGAACCGACACCGAGCGAGGAGCGACGGACATCACGTTCCGGAGGATGGACATCGGCGCCGTCGCGATCGGCTCCTCCTACACGACGATCAGCGACAACGATCTCGGCCCATCCACCGATCCGTTCAACATCTTCTTCGCCGAGGAAGCCGACCATCTCCTGATCAAGCACAACCTGATCCACGACTTCGTGATCGAGAACGGCGGTCACTTCGAGTGCATGTACTGGGATGGCCCCGACTACGTGACGATGCGCGACAACGAGTTCCGCTCGTGCGCGATCTTTGGGGTCCACGCGAAGGAGGGCCCGCACTACCACGAGCTGATCGAGAACAACGTCTTCTGGAACCCGCGCGGGATCACGACCAACTACGACCTCCAGTTCACGACCGAGGCCAATCCGTGCGGCGATGTGACGATCCGCTACAACACGTTCACCGACGGGCTCTGGGACGACTGCTGGCCGACAGCGGTCTACGGCAACATCTTTCGCGGCCGAGATGACGGTGGCCGGGGCTATCACGACAACATCGCCAATGGCCCGGATTCGACCTTCGTAAGCGCCGCAGCCGGAGACTTCCATCTCAGGCCGGGGTCGAAAGCGGTCGGTGCAGGCGATCCCTCACACTACCCGGCGACGGACAAGGACGGTCATCCCCGACCACAGGGTCGCAGGCCGGACGCCGGCGCATACGAGCTCGGCCCCACGCCCATCTGGGGTATCGCCCCGACCGCTCGTTCCGCCCGCGGGCTGACGGTCGAATGGCTCCGTCAGCGACAGTTGCACGGCAGCACGAGCGTGGTGCTTCGCGCGGGAACGCTGGGAGCGGCACTCTCCCGCCGGGTGAGCTCGAGGGCACGAGCGGCCGGCCTCCACGTTCTCGTGGCGAGGTCGTTCAGTCACAAGCCGAGATGCACGAGCGCGTCGCCCTGCATGGTCAGCGCCCGGACGGTGAGGGCGGCGCGGCGCCTCGCCCTGAAGGCGGGCTACACGGTCGTCGTCCGCGTCAGCGGCCCCGGGAAGATCCCCTCACTACAGGGGTCGCGCCACGGGCGCATCGTCGCGGTCGTGCGCCTTTCCCGTCCGGCGAGCCTGAGCTCGTGGCGACGCGCTATCGACATCGCCAGGACCGACTGGACGATAGACCTCGCGGTCGCTCCGGGCGCGGGCTCGGCCGGCGCCAGCGCGCTCGCCGTCTACGAGCAGGCGCTCGACGGGAAGTAGCGCCTCGGCCAGCGTCTCGGGCCGCTAGAAGCCGCGGCGCACCGCGAGGTACGGGATCAGCGCGAGCTCGACGAGGCCCGGGAGGATGTCGTCCTTCGCGAAGACGGCTTCGGTGTCCGAGCGGCGCACGGTCCGGATGTAGTCGCGCACCCGGATTCTGCGCGAGGAGATCTCCAGCACCCCGGTCGGCAGGTCAGTCACCAGCCGCACCCAGCTCCGTCCCGCGACCGCGCGGCCCGCGTCCACGGGCTCGCCGATCTGGTCGCGGTAGAGCAGGTACGGGAAGTCGACGCCTGCGCACCAGCCGAGCGTGTGGTAGCCCCAGGTGCGGGCGTTCACGTCGAGGAGCTTGGGCCGCCCGTCCCGCGAGTCGAGCTTGAACTCGAGCTCGACCAGCCCGTAGTAGCCGATCGAGCGCAGGAACGTCAGCGAGAGCTCCTCGAGCTCGTCCATCTCGACGGTGCGGACGTAGGTGCTCGCGCGCCCGAACTCGGGCGGGTGCTGGCGCCGCCGCTGGGCGACCATGCTGGCGAGCGCGTCCCCGTCTCGGAACAACGCGCAGTAGGCGTACTGGCTCTCGCCGCCGCCGGGGATCAGCTCCTGGACGATCACCTCGCCGGGGCCGACGATCTGAGCCGCGCGCTGAACCAGTGACTGGAGCTCGTCGCGGCTGTCCGCGCGCCAGGCCTTGTCCTTCGTCTCGTGAATGAAGTTCTCCTTGATCGCGGGCTTGATCGCCCACGGCGGCTCGCCGTCGACGTCCGCGACCTGCTCGGCGCTCTCGAGCCGCCAGCTGCGAGGCGTCGGGATCCCGAGCTCCTCGGCCCGGGCGTACGTGTTCCGCTTGTCGCAGGCCCAGCGGACGACCTCCCAGGGCGGGGTGGGGACGCGCAGCACCTCGCCGAGCCGGTCGCGCGCGAGCGAGAAAGCCGCGACGTGCTCGTCGCGCGTCGGGAACAGGACCCAGCCGTTCAGCCCGAATCGCTTCGCCGCCGCGAGGGTCGCGTCCACGGCCACCTCGCCGTCCCGCAGGTCGGGGACGCGCAGGGAGTGCGTCGCGTAGCGGGAGAACTTCCCGACCGAGCGCTCGTCGTCCACGACGCAGGTCTGGATCCCGTGCCGCCCGAGGCTGCGGATGATCCCCAGCCCCTGGTAGTCGCCGCCGACGACGATCGCGCCGACCGGCCGCGCTTCGGTCACGGGGAGACGGAGCGGGCGAGCGCGCGGCCCGACCACCACGTGCCGGAGACGAACCGCATCAGCGGCCCGAAGCTCCAGGCGGCCGGCGCGCCCATGAAGTGCAGGCCCGGCACCGACGACTCGAGCCCGCGGCCGAGCACCGGGTAGCCGCCGGTCGAGCGAATCTCGGAGACGAGCTCGTCGCTCAGGAATCCGTAGTTGCGGAGGTCGATGCGGTAGCCGGTGCCGAGCACGACGTGCTCGGCGTTGCGCGTGGTCGCGTCGTCGAGCTCGAGCTCGACGCCGTTGCCGTTTCGGGCGTTGACCACCGTGCGTCCGGTCGTGATGGGCACGTCGACCAGGCGCGTCTGCAGCCACTTGGCCCCGGCGGGCCGGATGGCCCGGCGCGCCATCTTGTCCTGTGCCGAGCGCGGGAGGTGGCGGAACGCATCCGGGACGGCGAGCAGCCGGCTCATGCCGATCGGGCCGACGTCCGTAGGCGCATAGAAGACGGGCTTGAACGGGCCGAGCTTGCGCTGGATCACGCCGCCCTTGAGCCAGGTCAGCGTGGGCCGACGCGCGATCACCTCGACCTGCGCACCCGACTCGTGGAGCAGCGCGCCCGACTCGAGCGCGCTCTGACCGCCGCCGATCACGATCACGTTCCGCCCGGCGAACCGCGCGAAGTCGGAGTGTTCCGACGAGTGCGTGACGGAGTGCTCCGGCAGCCCGTCGAACTCTGCCGGCCGGTTCGCGAACGACTCGATTCCCGCCGCGACGACCACCCGTCGGGCCTTCAGACGGGTGCCGTCGTCGATGGTGACGAGGAAGCCCTCGCCGTCGCGCTCGACCGACATGATCCGGCGGCCGTCGACGTCCGGAGCAATATGTCTCTGGACCCATTTGCCGTACTCGACGAAGTGCTCGAGCGGGATCGGCGCGCCGAAGCTCTCGCCCGTCTCGGCCTGGTAGGCGTCGAGGCTCAGCTCTCCCGAGGGGTACGCGATGTGCGACGCCTCCCAGCGAGAGCGGAGCATCATCCCTCGCGGCATGCTGCGCCAGAACGACATCGGATCGCCGAAGATGCGGACGTCCAGGCCGTCCAGGGCCCGCAGGTGCGCCGCGGCCGCCAGCCCGTACGGGCCGGCGCCGACGATCACGACGTCGCAGGAATCGGGCGCCGCAGGCGCCTCACCGTTCGAGGTTTCAGGCGTTGGTTCGTCCATGTCTGGGCCAGCCGCATCCGCCGCGGACGCGGAAGTTCGGCTCTGAGCTTGGCATGAGGGTACGTGCTCTCCAACTGGACGTATTGCCAGTGTTGGCCCGTCGCCTCGATCTCAGAATGTAACGAGAGTGATACGGCGATCTGGTATGGCTGAGCCGTCGCCGGCAGGCGTCTCGCGGCAACCTGGCGAGCTGGCTCGCCTGCTCCAGCCGGTGGACGCGCCCGGCCTCGACACTGCGCCCGGCGAGGGGCCTCCCGCCTGGCTGAAGGCCGACGGCTGGCGGGTGCTCGCCCGCCCGCGGGCGCTGGACGGCGACGGCGAGGAGCTCGCCCGCTTCGAGCTCGAGGACGGCAGCACAGCCCGCGCGTTCCGCGACGAGCGCGACGGCGCCGTCCGCGTGCCGTTCGACCTCGACGAGGCGTACGTGAGCCTCGTCAGCGAGCGTTGGCTCGGCGAGGCCGGGAACACCGCCCTGAGCGCCGGCCAGCTCGGGCTCTACTACCAGGTCAAGCGGTTCTTCCCGCGCTCGTTCCTGCTCGCGGCACGCCGCGTGTTCATGCGTTGGTCGGGTCTGCCCGAGTTCCCCGCGTGGCCACTCGAGGACAGCGTCGTCCGGCTCGTCCGCTTCTACGCGCTCTGCCTGCTCGCCGCGGCCGGCGAGGACGAGCTGCGCTTCCGCTGGTTCTGGCCGGGCGCCTACCGGGCGGCGCTGATCCTGACGCACGACGTCGAGTCCGCCGAGGGTCTCAGGCTGGCCGTGGAGATTGCCGACCTCGAGGAGGCGCGAGGCTTCCGCTCGTCGTTCAACGTCGTGGGCCAGGACTACCCGATCGACCACGGGATCGTGCGCGAGCTCGCGGAGCGCGGCTTCGAGATCGGCGTTCACGGCCTGCATCACGACCGCTCGCTGTTCTCGTCCCGCGAGGAGTTCGAGCGCCAGCTGCCGGGCCTCGCCGAGGCGGCGGAAGAGCTCGGCGCCGTCGGCTTTCGCTCGCCGGCGACCCACCGGGTCGTCGACTGGCTCCCCGACCTACCGTTCTCCTACGACTGCTCGATGTTCAACTCGGACCCCTACGAGCCCCAGCCGGGCGGCTGCTGCTCCCTCTGGCCGTTCCTGCTCGGGCCGCTCGTCGAGCTCCCGTACACGCTGCCGCAGGACCACACGCTGTTCACGCTGCTTCGGAAGGACGCACAGGCCTGGATCGCTCAGGTCGACGCGATCGAGGAGCGGTTCGGCCTGATCCAGTGCCTGAGCCATCCCGACCCCGGCTACCTCGGGGACGCGGACAAGCGCGACTACTACGTCGAGCTGCTCGACGCCCTTGCCGAACGCGGTGGGCTCTGGCGGGCGCTGCCGCGCGACGTCGCCGACTGGTGGCGCCGCCGCGAGGCGTCAGACGCCGACGTGCTGCTCGGGACGATGCGGCGCGACGGCCTGGACGCGGTGCTCGAGCCTCCGCCCGTGTCCGTCTAGCGGCCGCACCAGGCCTCGAGCAGCCAGCCGAGCTCGTACGGGCGGCACGTCGCGTTGAGCTCGATCCCGCGGCCGGCCAGGGACAGGCCGTGGCCGAAGACGTAGGCCGCCGCCGTGTTCCCGTAGAGCACCACGCGGTCGAGCGGCCGTCTGCGGCGGATCGAGCGGTAGATCAGCTGCTCGCCCTCGTCGACCATGTCGAGGCCGAGCTCGTTCCGCCCGTCGATCCAGCGCAGCCCGCGACGCGCGGCCTCTTCGTAGCGCGGATCGCCGCTCGCCTCGGCGAGCTGCAGCAGCGCCATCGGCGCCATCGCGTGCTGGTGCACGGAGTAGACCTCGTACGGCTCGACCACCCCGCCGCGGCGCACGTCGTAGAGCCACGGCCAGCCGCCGTCGGCCCGCTGCAGCGCGATCAAGCGGTCGGCGACGCCCCGGGCCGCGGAACGGGCCGTCTCATCGCCGTCCTTTGCGGCAATGGCCAGCGCGAGCGTCGAGTAGCTCTCGGTGGCGAAGTTGGCGAACCGGCGGCGCGGATGCGAGCCCCCGTAGTGGTAGAGCAGGCCCGTCGCCGGCTCGAGCCGGCCGAGGAGCTCGTCGAGCGCGGCGCGCCGCAGGCTCGCCTCGCGAGTGGCCGGGTGGTGCGAGAGGCCGATCGCGAGCCACGAGACCTCCTGCCCCTCGTGCGCCTGCAAACCACCCGCGGCGGCGAACGCGCGCTCGGCCCTCCCGGCCAGATCGGCGCCCTCCGCCGCAGGACCGCGTACCGCGTCGGCCCAGAGATAGAGGCCGAAGTCGCCCGGGTCCAGCTCGGGCGAGTCGAGCTCGGACCACAGCGCCGCACGAATCGCGTCGAGGTCGAAACCGTGCTCGAGGCCGCTCCGCTCCGCCTTCGCGAGGCCGATGTACGTCATCAGCGAGTAGCGGACCGATCGACCCCGGGGCGCGGCGTCTCCGCGCACCCGTTCCAGGCAGAACAGCCCGTCCTCGCGCTGCATCCCGTGCAGGAACCCGACCGCGTCGGCGATCAGGCTCGGGACGTCGTGCTCGAGCGGGTTCGCGTCCTCGGGCAAGAGGCCGGATCATAGGTGGGCAACCGGCACCTGGCCTCAAACTGGCCATTCAGCCAGTGCGGAAGCGCAACGCGAGTTCCTACGATCAATTGCGGGGTGTCCGGCATGGTGACTACGCCAGGGTCGATGCGGAGCGTGCTGCTGCTCGCGTACTACTTCCCTCCACTGGGCGGTGGGGGCGTTCAGCGCTCGCTCGCGTTCACCCGCCACTTGCCGGAGTTCGGCTACCGGCCCGTCGTCATCACGGGGCCCGCGGCCCACGCCGTGGACTGGGGGCCGGTGGATGCGACGCTGACCGACGGCCTGCCCGCGAGCCTCGAAGTGCTCAGAGTTGCCGGTCCCGAGCCTCCCAGGAGCGGTGGCTGGGGCGGCCGTGCGCAGCGTCTGCTTCGGCGGAAGGACGCCTTCGGCAGCTGGTGGATCGAAGGGGCTATCGAGGCCGCGCGCGAACGGGCCGGCGGCTTCGACGTCGTCTGCGCGTCGATGTCGCCGTTCGAGACCGCCGAGGCAGCCGCGCGCATCGCCCGGGACGCGGAGAAGCCGTGGATCGCGGATCTCCGAGACCCCTGGGCGCTCGACGACTGGCGTGTGTTTCCCACGGCACTCCACCGTCGGCTCGAGCTGCAAACGATGCGCCGGGTGCTGTCGACAGCGTCGGCGGTCGTGATGAACACACCGGAAGCGACAGAGGAGCTTCTGAGCAACGCTCCCGAGCTCCGCGACAAGCCTGTCCTCACGATCACCAACGGATTCGACGCGAGGGACTTCGAGGCGGCGCTGCCACCACGCGATCCGGCCGTGTTTCGGATCGTTCATGCCGGTCACGTGCATACGAGCCGCGACGCGCGCTCGTCCCGCATCGCGCGGCGCGTACTCGGAGGTGCGGCACCCGGGCTCGACACGCAGACGCGATCGCACCTGTACCTGGTGGACGCGTCGCAGCAGCTCCTCGAGCGGCGTCCGGACCTGCGTGGGCGCCTTCGTATCGAGCTCGTCGGCCCGCTGTCCGATGCCGACCGGCTCGAGCTCCCCGCGTTCGCCGTTTCACACGGGTACCTGTCGCACCGCGAGACGATCGAACGGCTCCGGACTGCGGACCTCCTCTTCCTTCCAATGCACAACCTCGCTGTGGGGCTCCGCGCCCGCATCGTTCCCGGGAAGGCCTACGAGTACCTCGCCGCGGGCGCCCCGATCCTCGGCGCGGTTCCCTCCGGAGACGCCCGCGAGCTCCTGGAGGCGGTCGGCAACGCTGATATCTGCGCGCCCGACGACGCAGCTGCGATGAGCCATGCGATCGAGCACCGCGCCGACGACTGGATCGCGAGCACACCCCCGCCGCCCCCCGACCCGGTCCTCGTCGGCCGCTTCGAGCGGAGGCGGCTGACCTCCGATCTCGCGCGTGTGCTCGATCTCGTGCTCGGCGGCGCGGCCGGCGCGGATGGCGTGCGCGCTCCCGAGACCACGGAGGTCGCGCGGTGATCGCGATCGTGGTCCTGACCTACAACCGCCTGCACCTGCTGCGGCAGTGCGTCGAGAACGTGCTCTTGAGAGCCTCTGACCTCGCGACCACGATCATCGTCTGGAACAACGCCTCCACCGACGGGACGACCGAGTACCTGGCGTCGCTCGACCATCCGAGGATCCAGGTCGTGAACCACGACGCCAACATCGGCCAGAGCGGCTATGCGCGGGCTTATTCGGGGACCACCGAGCCCTACCTGCTGGAGCTCGACGACGACATCATCGACGCGCCCCAGGACTGGGACCGGACGATGCTGGAGGCATATCGGGCACTCCCGCAGGTGGGTTTCCTGCAGGCGCGACTCCTGGACGACGGGTTCAGCCGCGGGTCTGATCTCTTCTATCGGATCGACAAGGATCGGTACGAGCTCCGAGACGTCCCCGGGACGGAGTTCAAGATCTGGCAGGGCGGCGCCGTCGGAGGGATGTGCACGATCACCGACCGGGAGCTCAACGACAAGGTGGGGGGCTTCACGGAGAACTCGAACTTCGTCTTCTTCTACGAGGACCAGGAGTACGTCGAAGCCATTCGGAAGCTCGGCTATGAGACGGCGGTCCTGGACAACATCGAGGTCTTTCACGCCGATGGGCCGCACTACTCGGAGGTCGTCCCCGAGAAGTACGTGTACTGGGACCACCGTGACAGGATCAAGCAGCGGAAGGACACGGTGAAGCGGATCCTGCTCGCGATCCCGTTCGTGGCGCCGCTCAACGCTCGGCACGGCTGGTTCCAGCCGCCAGAGCCCGGGAGCGAGTGATGGGTGAAGATCGCCTCGACACGACGCAACTGAGCCCGCTTCGGCGATCGGTGCTCTCGGGCGTGCGGTGGGGAACCGTGTCCGCCGGCGTGATCTTCGCGCTCGGCCTGGCGCAGACAGCGGCCCTCGCCCACCTGCTCGATCCGAAGGACTTCGGGCTCATGGCCGCGTCGCTCGTGGTCATCGGCCTCGCCCGGGCGTTCGCGGATCTCGGCCTGTCGAGCGCGATCGTCGCGAAACAGGTCCGGGACGAGCACGTGCTCTCGAGCCTCTACTGGGCGAGCCTGATCGCCGGCTTCCTCGTCTTTCTGATCGTGCTCGCGCTCACACCGCTGTTCGTGAGCTTCTACAAGCAGCCCGAGCTCTACCACATCCTCCCCTGGGCAGCACTGTCGTTCGTGATCATTCCGATCGGCCAGCAGTTCCAGATGATCCTGCAGCTCGAGATGCGGGTCGATCGTCTCGTGCAGGTGGACATGCTCTCCGCCGCCGTCTCGCTCGTCGTGGCGGTCGGGGCAGCCGTCGCAGGCGCAGGGGCGCTCGCTCTCGTGATCGGGTACCTGGCCCGGGTCGGAGTGACGTCGCTGCTGTTCGCGATGTGGGGCTGGAAGTACGCGCGACCTGGGCTTCGCCTCCGACGCGCCGACCTCGACGGGTACCTCGGCTTCGGGGCCTATCAGATGGGCGAGCGCACGGCGAACTTCCTCTCCGCCAACGTTGACTACCTGCTGGTCGGACGGTTCCTCGGCGTGTCCGCGCTCGGTTCCTACTCGATCGCCTACCAGCTGGTCGTCAAGCCGGTGTTCGAGCTGAACCCGATTCTGACGCGCGTCTCCTTCCCCGCCTTCGCGAGGAAGCAGCACGACGACGAAGCGCTCTCACGCGGCTACATCGAGGTGATCCGGCTGATCGCGTTCATCGTCGTCCCGACGATGGTCGCCGTCGCCGCGCTGGCGCCGGTCTTCGTCCCGGTCGTGTTCGGCAGCCAGTGGGACTCGTCGATCGTGCTCCTCCAGATTCTCTCCATCGTCGGCGTCACCCGGGCGCTCACCAGCCCCGTGGGCACGCTGATCCTCGCGAAGGGCCGTGCCGACCTCGCGTTCAAGATCAACGCGTTCCTGCTCGTCGTGATGACCGTTGCGCTGTTCATCGCCGTGCACGTGAACGTCGTCGTCGTCGCAACCGCATCTGCAGTGGTCAACACTCTCGACTTCGCGTTCTTCCTGTTCGTCGTGACGAGCCTGACCGGAATGCGGCAGACCCGCTACTGGAGCGCGCTCCGATGGACATTCGCCAACTCGGCTGCGGCCGGCGTCGCGATGGTCGGCGCGCGAATGCTCTTGGAGCCCCACTTCGGCGAGAGCCTCCTCGTGTTCGTCGCGGCAGCCGCGGCCGGAGTGATCGCGTACCTCGGTCTCGCATTCGCCTACGAGCGGCGGTACATCCTGCAGATGCTCTCGATGCTTCGCCCGCTGCGCGTGGCCGAGCCGTCAACCTGAATGGCGGCGCCGCAACGCGGCTCGCTCGGCGAGCTCCTCATAGGTGGCGATCTGCCGCTCGATCAGGATCGCGGCGTCGTAGTGGCTCTTGACGTGCAGGAGCCCGGCCTCGCTCATCCCGGGAAGAAGCTCGGTGTGCTCGGAGAGGTACACGAGACATTCGCCGAGCGCCCGCCAGTCGCCCTCGTCGACGACGTAGCCGTTCACCCCGTCGAGCACCTGCTCCGGAAGGCCGGAGTGGCGTGTGACGACGACAGGCAGGCCGCAGGCAAGTGCCTGGGTGACGATCGTGTTCACGCGCTACTCCATGTCCCCGTTGGACGCGGTCTTGGACGGCTGGACGAGGACGTGCTTGTCACCGAGATGGTCGATGAGCTTCTCGACGGGCAGATACCCCTCGAAGCGCACCATGCCGTCGAGCTCGAGCGAGGAGTGGAGCTCCCGGAGGTCGAGTTCGAGCGGGCCGCCGCCGACGATCGAGCACGTCACGGGCCGACTGGCACGGTCCTTCACGACCGCGAGAGCGCGGAGCAGGTCGTCGAAGCCCTTCTTCTCGACGAAGCGGCCGACGGCGACGAGGCGCAGCTCCTCGCCCTGCCCCACCTCACGCTGACGGAACGGGTACTCGGCGACCTCGACGCTCACCGGGTGGACGCGGACCTGGTCGCCGGGGAACCCGTGGGCGACGACCCGGCGCTTCATGTCCTCAGACATCACGAAGTACAGGGAACAGGCCTCCTTGAGCCGGTCGTAGAAATCGGGCGGGTGGTCGAGAAAGACCTTGCTCACGTCCACTCCGTAGAAGGTGGTCAGCAGCTCGCCCGTGATGCCGGCGGCCTCGCGCACACGGACGAACTCACGGGCGACGGTGCCGAAGTGGCAGTGCACGACGTCGTAGTCGCGACCGGTGAACGGCTCGGTCCAGTACAGGAGCTTCAGCGCGAGCGCGTCGCGCCCGTACCGGCGCACGTTGACCGCGCGCACGAACGCCGCCCGGTCGCGGCGGAGGAGGCGAAGCGCCTTTGGCACGACCGCGCCGGCGCGGGCCAGCTTCGAGATCGGATAGTCGAGGTAGCGGACGCGCGAGCCCATGTCGTGTTCGAGGTAGCGCTCCGAGACGAACGCCTCGTCCCCACGGTCGAAGGAGTAGATGTCGACGTGGATGCCGCGCTCGTCCAGATCGGCGATCTGGTCGATGATGAACGTCTCCGAGACGAGCGGGAAGACACCCACGACAAACGCGATCCGCAGCTCGCTCACGTTCGCACTGTACGCAACATGCCAGGAGAAGAATCAGCGCCCGCGAATCCGCCTCTGTGGACACGGGAGAGGGCTGGATGATCGCACCGGACCTCGCGGAGGCCTTCCGCGGCAAGCGCGTGCTGATCACCGGCGGCCTCGGCTTCATCGGCTCGAACCTCGCACGGGAGCTGGTCGAAATGGGCAGCGACGTCGTACTGATCGACTCGCTCATCCCGGAGTACGGCGGAAGCCTCGACAACATTGACGGCATCCAGGACCGAGTGCGCGTCAACATCTCGGATGTTCGGGACGAGCACAGCCTCTCGTACCTCGTCCAGGGCCGGGACATCCTCTTCAACCTCGCGGGACAGACGAGCCATCTCGACTCGATGGAGAACCCGTACACCGATCTCGAGATCAACTGCCGCAGCCAGCTCTCGATCCTCGAAGCCTGCCGGCGGAACAACCCGGAGATTCGCGTGGTGTTCGCCGGCACGCGCCAGATCTACGGACGCCCTGAGTACCTGCCGGTGGACGAGCGGCACCCGCTCAGCCCGGTGGACGTGAACGGGATCAACAAGACCGCCGGCGAGTGGTACCACCTGCTCTACGGCGAGGTCTACGGGATCCCGGTGACCGTCCTGCGGCTGACCAACACGTACGGGCCGCGGATGCGGGTCAAGGATGCGCGCCAGACCTTCCTCGGCTACTGGTTCCGGCTCGCCATCGACGGCGAGGAGATCCAGGTCTGGGGCGACGGCGAGCAGAAGCGCGACTTCAACTACGTGGACGATGCCGTGCGGGCGTTCCTGCTCGCTGCCGTGCGGGACGAGGCGATCGGCAAGATCTACAACCTCGGCGACGACGAGATCATGTCGCTGAAGGACCTGGCCGAGCTGGTCGTCGAGGTGAACGGCAGCGGCGGCTACCGCATCGTTCCCTTTCCCCCGGACCGCAAGGCGATCGACATCGGCGACTACTACGGCAACCACGGACGCATCCGCGCCGAGCTCGGCTGGACGCCGAAGGTACAGCTGGCCGAGGGAATCACGCGGTCGCTCGACTTCTACAGGCAGCACGGGCGCGCCTACTGGTAGCGGAGCTTGGCGACCACCGTCCCGTTCCTGGATCTCCGCCGCCATGTCGCGTCCATCCGCGACGACCTCGACCGCGCGCTTGGAAGCGTGCTCGACGGTGGCCAGTTCGTGTTCGGCGCCCCCGTCGAGGAGTTCGAGGACCGGTTCGGCTCGTACTGCGGCGGCGCGTACGCAGTCGGCGTGGCGTCCGGGACCGAGGCGATCACGATCGCGCTGCAGGCGCTCGGCGTCGGCGAGGGGGACGAGGTCATCACCGCGGCCAACACCTGCGTGCCGACCGTCGCCGGAATCGAAGCCAGCGGCGCCAGAGCGGTGCTCGCAGACGCCGACGACGTGACGTACACGCTCGACGTGCCCACGCTCGAAGCGCTAGTCACGGAGAGGACGCGGGCGATCGTGCCAGTCCACCTGTACGGCCAGTGCGCGGATCTGGACCCGATCTTGGAGCTTGCGCATCGCCACGGCCTCAAGGTGGTCGAGGACGCGGCGCAGGCGGTCGGGGCCGAGTACCGTGGACGCCGAGCGGGCTCGGTCGGAGACGCCGCAGCGTTCAGCTTCTACCCCACGAAGAACCTCGGCGCGCTGGGTGATGCGGGCGCCGTGGTGACGAGGGACCCCGAGACAGCCGAGCGGGCCCGCCTGCTACGGAACTACGGAGAGCAGTCCAAGTACGACTCGGTGCGCAGGGGTTGGAACAGTCGGCTCGACACGATGCAGGCGGCGATCCTGAGCGCGAAGCTCGCGCACCTGGAAGCCTGGACCGAGCGTCGCCGCGAGATCGCAGCCCGGTACGACGCCGTCCTCGCCGAGACATCGTTGCTCACACCGGTCGCCGCACCTGGAAGGCGGCACGTCTACCACCTCTACGTCGTACGGACGCAGGAAAGGGCGACGCTCCAAGAGCGGCTCCAGGCCGAGGGCGTCGGCACGCTGATCCACTACCCGCGTCCCGTTCACAAACATCCGGCCTACGCAGGGCTGGCTGCACCGGATGGCCGCCTGGCGATGAGCGAGCGTCTCTCGGACGAGGTCCTCAGCCTTCCGCTCTACGCCGAGCTGACAGACGACGAGGTCGAGGTGGTCGCCGACGCCGTCCGTCGCGTCTCGGGCTAGGCGCGCGTCACCCGGGCGGGCACGCCTGCGACGACGGCCCCCGCAGGAACGTCCTTCGTCACGACGGCTCCGGCTCCGACCAGCGCACCCTCGCCGATCCGCACCCCGCCGAGCACGATCGCGCCGGAGCCGATCGCCGCGCGCCGCTCGACGACTGTCGCGAGCAGCGACCAGTCCTCGTCGGTCTGGAGCTCGCCGTCCTCGGTCGTGGCCCGGGGGAACTTGTCGTTGATGAACATCACCCCGTGCCCGACGAAGACCTCGTCCTCGATCGTCACGCCGTCGCAGACGAACGTGTGGCTCTGGATCTTGCAGCGCGCCCCGATGGAGGCCCCGCGCTGCACCTCCACGTACGGCCCGATCCGCGTCCCGTCGCCGACCGAGCACCCGTAGAGGTTCGTGAACGGAGACACGGCGACGTCGTCGCCGAACGAGACATCGTTGAGCAGTCGGTAGGGCGCGTCGTTGGCCGGGGTGCTACCCGCCATCGGCGAAGAATGCCCTGACGCCTGCGACGGTCGCCTCGAGCTGCTCCTCGCTCATGCCCGGGAAGACCGGCAGCGAAAGGCACTCGCGCCCGATCGTCTCCGCGAGCGGGAAGCTCCCCTCCGCGTAGCCGAGGTGCCGGTACGCGGCTGACAGGTGCGGTGGCTCTGGGTAGTGCCGGCTCGTCCCGATGCCGCGGTCCCGCAGGAAGGCCCCGAGACCCTCCGGGTCGCCTGTCCGGATCGGATAGACGTGCCAGACCGGCTCGCTGCCCGGAGCGGTCGGAGGGAGCACGACGTCTCCGACGCCGTCCAGCGCCTCGTCGTAGAGGCGAGCCTGCGCCCGCCGCTCCTCGTTCCAGCCGTCGAGGAGCGGAAGCTTGTGCGAGAGCGCGATCGCCTGGATCGTGTCGAGACGGGCGGTGTAGCCCTCCAGCTCGTGGCGATACTTCGCCCGCTGGCCGTGCTCGCGCAGCGCGCGGACGGCCCCGTCGAGCTCCTCGTCCGCGGTCACGAGCGCGCCGGCGTCGCCGAACGCCCCGAGGTTCTTGCTCGGGTAGAAGCTGAACGCCGCCGCGCGCCCGGCCGCGCCGGCCCCGATGCCGTCCCGCGTCGCGCCGTGCGCCTGGCAGGCGTCCTCGACGATCACGAGCTCGTGCCGCGCAGCGACCTCCAGAAGCGCGCGCATGTCCGAGAGCTGCCCGTAGAGGTGGACTGGCAGCAGGAACCTGCTCCGCGCGGAGGCCGCCGCCTCAGCCGCCTCGGGGTCGAGGTTGTAGTCGGTCTCCGAGACCTCCGCGGGAACGGGCACGCCGCCCGCCTGCGTCACGGCCTCGAACGTCGCGATGAACGTGTCCGCCGGGACGATCACCTCGTCGCCACGCTCGATCCCCGCGGCGAGAAGCGCCAGTCGGAGCGCGTCGAGCCCGCTTGCGAGCCCGATGCAGTAGGGCACGCCGCAGTACGCGGCGAACTCTCGCTCGAACGCCGCCACCTGGGGGCCGTTCGTGAACTGGCCGGAGCCGATCAGTTCCGCGATCTCGGCCACGACCGCCTCGGCGATCGGCGCGTGCGACGGCGCCAGGTCGACGAAGGGCACACGAACGTCCGCCCGAGTCTCGGATCCCGCCATGCATCCGACATTACCCGCGCCCCAACGACTACGAAAGCTCCCCAGACGGCTAGGTTCCCGCCCCCGCGGACAGTCTTTGCCGTCTGGCCTACGAAAGGGGTTCGGGCCGCTCTACGCTGGAGCGAGACGGACGCGGAATGCGGCTCTGATGGCGGAGGAAACGAGGCTTCGGATTGAGGGACGGACTGTGAGCACCGCAGGTGGGCTGCCTGCTGTGCCCTCGGGGGAGACGAGCGCGGAGAACGTGGCCGGCGGCACCGCCGGCCCGACCGCGCGGCCGGGGTCGCGGCGCGGCGAGATGGTCAGGCGGCGCCTGATCGTCGCCGACGCGCTCGGCCTGGCCGTCGCGTTCCTGATCGCCGAGATGCTCTTCAACCAGACGAACGTCGCGAGCCGGCTGACGACCACGCAGCAGTACCTGCTGTTCGTCGCGACGATCCCCGGCTGGGTCATCGTGGCGAAGCTCTACCGCCTCTACGACCTCGACGACGAGCGCACCGACCACTCGACGCTCGACGACCTCGTGGGCGTCTTCCACCTCGCCACCGTCGGCGTCTGGCTCGGATTCGTGCTCACGTGGGCGTCAGGCGCCGCGGGCGCCGGCGGGACGAAGCTCGTGACCTTCTGGGCGCTCGCGATCGTGCTCGTGACGACGTTTCGCGCGGTGGCCCGGTCGACGGCCCGCCGCAGCGCGTCGTACGTGCAGAGCGCGGTCGTGGTCGGCGCGGGTGACGTCGGCCAGTTGATCGCGCGCAAGCTGCTCCAGCACCGGGAGTACGGGATCGACGTCGTCGGCTTCGTCGACAGCGACCCGAAGACGCTCCGCGAGGACCTCGCCGGCGTCAACGTGCTCGGCTCGCCCTCGGAGCTCGCGTCGATCATCGACAAGCACGGCGTCGAGCGCGTGGTCGTCGCGTTCTCGGAGGACTCGCACGAGGAGACGCTCGCGACGATCCGCGAGCTGAAGAAGCTCAACGTCCAGATCGACATCGTCCCGCGCCTGTTCGAGGCGATCGGCCCGCACGTGACGGTGCACTCGGTCGAAGGCGTCGCGCTCGTCGCGCTCCCCACCGCCAAGCGCTTCCCGGGCTCGCGCGCGATCAAGCGCTGCATGGACATGGTCGGCGCGGCGCTCCTGCTCGTGCTCACCGCCCCGCTCTTCGCGTACCTCGCATGGCGCATCAAGCGCGACTCGCCGGGGCCGGTGATCTTCCGCCAGACACGGCTCGGTCAGGGCGGGCAGCCGTTCACGGTCCTGAAGTTCCGCACGATGAAGGTGGACACCGACGCGACGGCCCACCGCGAGTTCATCAAGGCGACGATGTCGGCGAGCGCGCTCCCGACGCAGAGAGGCCTCTTCAAGCTGACCCGCGAGGACGCGATCACACCGGTCGGGCGCTTCCTGCGCCAGACGAGCCTGGACGAGCTGCCGAACCTGATCAACGTGCTGCGCGGCGAGATGTCGCTCGTCGGCCCGCGCCCGTGCCTCAAGTACGAAACCGAGTATTTCCTCCCTCACCACTTCGAGCGCTTCGACGTGCCGCAGGGCATCACCGGCCTCTGGCAGGTGACGGCCCGCGCGCACGCGACGTTCGGCGAGGCGCTGGACATGGACGTCCTCTACGCGCGCAGCTGGTCGCTGTTGCTCGACCTGAAGCTGCTGCTGCGGACGCCGCTGCACGTCCTCCGCCGGCAGGGGACGGCATGACGCCGAAGCCCCTTCGCTTCGCGGTCGTCGGTCTCGGCTACTGGGGCCCGAACCTCGTCCGCAACCTGTTCGAGCTCGGCGAGTCTGCCGACGTCCGCCGCGTCTGCGACCTGGACGAGGAGGCGCTCGCGAAGATCACGCGCCGCTACCCGTCGATCGCCGGCACCACCCGCTACGAGGACCTGCTCGAGGACGGCGAGCTCGACGCGATCCTGATCTCCACGCCGGTCTCGACGCACTACCCGCTCGCCTCGGCGGCGCTGGAGGCCGGCAAGCACGTCTTCGTCGAGAAGCCGCTCGCCGCATCCTCGGCGGAAGGGCTCGAGCTGGTCCGCCTCGCCGAGAAGAAGAAGCTCGTGCTGATGCCGGGCCACACGTTCCTCTACAGCCCGCCCGTCAACACGATCCGCTCGATGATCGAGCGCGGCGATCTCGGCGACATCTACTTCGTCTCGACCAGCCGCGTGAACCTCGGGCTGCACCAGGCCGACGTCAGCGTCGTCTGGGATCTCGGCCCGCACGACTTCTCGATCCTCCGCTACTGGTTCGACCAGACCCCGGTCCACGCGAGCGCGATCAGCCGCGCCTGCGTGCTCCCCGAGGTGCCCGACGTCGCGTTCATCGACCTCGAGTACGACTCGGGGACGATCGCGCACGTCGAGCTCTCGTGGCTCGCGCCGAGCAAGCTGCGCCGGACGACGATCGTCGGCTCCGAGAAGATGGTCGTCTACGACGACACCGGCAACGAGCCGGTGCGCGTCTTCGACTCGGGTGTGACGCTGCCGAACCCGGAGACGTTCGGCGAGTACCGGCTCACTTACCGCACCGGGGACATCGTCTCTCCGCGCGTCGACGCGCACGAGCCGCTCTCGCTCGAGCTCGCGGACCTCATCGAGGCGATCCGGACCGGATCCACTCCGAGGTCGTCCGCCGAGATCGGACTAGAGGTCGTCCGCATGATCGAGGCGGTGGACACCTCGCTCGCGCAGCGGGGAGCCCGCGTGAGCCTCGCGCAGCCGGCCGCCGTCGCGACGAGCGCGTAAGCCTGACCGAACGGCTAGGCGCCTCGCCTCAAGACGGGTTTCGCGGGTCCGGCCTACACGCGCAGAACCGGCCCTCGTAGGCTTGGGGAGCTGGGATTTTCTTTCGGTCGTTCGCGCGAGGAGAAGCGCTACGGACGAGGCATTCGAGAGGGGCTTGATCGATGGCGACGGTTGAGCTTCGGCGGACCGAGGCGCAGTCGCCGCTGCTCGGAGGGCCCTGGCACGGATACGCGTTCGGGCGCGTGCTCGAGGCCCTGGAGCCGATCCCCGGGGTTCAGCCGGTCGAGAGCCAGGAGCGAAGCAGGATCACGAGATGGAGCGAGGCGCCCGTGGACCGGATCACGAAGGCGTGGCGTCCCGAACACGGCGAGATCATGCTCGACCTCCGGCACTCGGACGGGCGTCAGTTCCTGCGGATCGACGCGCACGAGCCGACCGGCTACCGCATCTGGGCGCCATATTACGGGAGGCATCTCGTGTCTCTGGACGGGAGCGAGATCGCATCCGCCCTGCCCCACGTCGAGCCGGCGCGCTGGCAGCGGCTCTTCTTCGCGCAGGTGCTTCCGCTCGCCACGGTCCTCGGCGGGCTCTCGGCCTTCCGGGCGAGTGCGGTCGCGGTGGGCGGGCGCGTGCTCGCGTTCGTCGGCGCGCCGACCAGCGGAAAGAGCTCGTTCGCCGCACATCTCGTCGCCCTGGGCGCCGAGTTCGTCACCGACGACGTCCTCGTGATCGAGATGGGCGCCGAAGGCGCGCTGGCGCATCCCGGGCCCGCTCGCCTGAACATCGACGAGGCGGAGCTACGGCGCGTACCGCCGCAGCAGCATCCTCGCCTCGGCGCGCTCGTTGGCCGGAGCGACAAGCTGATGCTCGAGCCGACGCCGGTGCCCTCCCCGCTGCCGGTCGCCTGCTTCTACATCCTGCGACCGAGCGAGGACGGTGCCCGGATCGCGATCGTCGAGCGCGAGACGCCGTCCACCCGGTCTCTGGTCGAGAGCAGCTTCCCCCGCTACCTGAGCTCGCCCGAGCACCAGCAGCGGCAACTCGACCTCTGCGCCGAGCTGGCGGAGGCGGTGCCGAGGTTCGCGGTCGAGTTCCCGGAGAAGTGCCGCGCACGTGACGTCGCCGCAAGGGTCCTCGCCCACTGCCAGACCCTCTGCGGGCCGGTGCGTCCCTGAGAGTGGAGCCGACGGGATTCGAACCCGTGACCTTCTGGCTGCCAGCCAGACGCTCTCCCAACTGAGCTACGGCCCCGAGGCGTCGAAGTGTAGCTAGGCCGTTGCCGAGGCGAGCTCGACGCTCGGCACGTCGCCCCAGAGCTCCTCGAGTCGGTAGTAGTCCCGCGCGTCCGGGCTGAACACGTGGAAGACGACGTCGAGGTAGTCGGCGACGATCCAGCGGCCTTCGGCCTCACCCGCGACCGAGGTCGGCAGTGTGCGCTCGTCGCGCTTCAGGCGACCGTGCACCTCGTCCCAGATCGCCTTCGTCTGGCGCGGGTTCTGCCCGGTCGCGAGCACGAAGAAGTCCGTGTACGAGCACACGGGTCGCATGTCGAGAATGAGGATGTCCTTCGCCAGCTTCTCCTGGGCGAGGCCGGCAATTCGGCGGGCGTGTTCGAGTGGGGTCAGTGGCTCGTCAGATCCTCTCGGGTTCGCAAATCAGTCTAGCCGCGATAGAGGCCGAGCCCGGCGATCGACGCAGCGACGGGGGCCGGCACCAGATCGTCGATCGGCTCGCCCCGCGCCACGCGCTCGCGCACCTCGGTCGAGGAAACGTCGGGCGAGTCGAGCTCGAACGGGACGACGCGTTCCCCGTAGCGCTCGAGATCCGGCGGCGGGTAGCCCGAGCGCGTGCCCACCGCGAGGCGCACCCAGCGCAGCACCTCGTCGGGCTCCTTCCAGGTCGGGAACGCGGTGCCCTCGTCCGCGCCGACCACGAACAGCGCGTCCCCGAACCGGCCGCCGCGGACCGCGTCGACGGTGAACGCGCTCTCGTCGAGCACGACCTCGGCCGGGAGGTCCGCGAACGCGTCCTCGGCGAGCCGGAGACGCGCCTCGGGCTCGGCGACCGTCCTGCGGTGCCCGGGCGCGGCCGCGACGAGCACGACGAGGCGGTCGATCGGCAGGCGCTCGAGCGCGGCGCGGGCGAGCGCGATGTGGCCGTTGTGCGGCGGGTCGAAGATCCCGCCGAGGATCCCGGTCATCCGAGTTCCAGGGCCTCGCCGCCGACCTCGACCTCGTCGCCCCGCTTGGCGCCGGCCTCTCGGAGCGCGCGCTCCAGCTCCTCCTCGCCTGGCGGGCGGCCGACGACCCGGAAGCCGCGGTCGGTGCGGAGGATGCGAAACGCGCGCCGTGCGTCCGGCCGCGGTCGGTAGACGAGGAACTCCACGAGCCCGTCGGCATCGTGCTCGGGCGCCGGAGCTGGAGGGCAGACCTCGAACAGCGCGCGTCGGAACCGCTCGACGCCCTCGCCGGTCGCGCACGAGAGCGCGAACACCCGCTCGACCCGCGGGTCCCCGGGCTCGAACGTCGGCGGCTCGGGCAGCAGGTCGATCTTGTTCAGGACGACGACCTGCGGCCTCTCGGCGAGGCCCGCCCCGTATTCCCGGAGCTCGCGGTCGATCTCCTCGAAGCGATCCGCGGGATCGCCCTCCGAGGCGTCGATCACGTGCACGAGCAGTCGCGCTCGCTCGAGGTGCGCGAGGAACTCGTGCCCGAGCCCGGCTCCTGCGCTCGCGCCCTCGATCAGGCCGGGGACGTCCGCGACGACGAGCTGGCGCTCGTCGGTGTCCACCGTCCCGAGCACCGGCTGGACGGTCGTGAACGGGTAGGCCGCGACCTTGGGCTTCGCGTTCGAGATCCGCCGCAGGAGGGATGACTTGCCCGCGTTCGGAAGCCCCACGAGCGCCGCGTCGGCGAGCAGCTTCAGGCGCAGCTCGTAGTCGCCCTCCTCGCCGGGGAGACCGGTCTCGGCGAAGCGCGGCGTCTGCCGGGTCGAGGTAGCGAAGCGCTTGTTCCCGCGGCCGCCCGGCCCGCCGCGCGCGAGCACGACCCTCGCTCCCGCGTGCGCGAGGTCGGCGACGAGCTGGTCGCCGGCGTCGAAGACCTGCGTCCCGACCGGCACGCGGAGCTCGATCGCCTCGCCGTCGGCGCCGCTCTTGCCCGAGCCGCCGCCGCTGCCGCCGCGCTTCGCGGCGAACTTGCGCCGAGAGCGGAAGCCCGAGAGATCCCGGAGATCCGGGTCGGTGACGAGCGCGACGTCTCCGCCCGGGCCCCCGTCCCCGCCGTCCGGGCCGCCCTTCGGCACGTGCTTCTCGCGCCGGAAGCTGAGCGCGCCGTCGCCGCCTCGCCCCGCCTGCACGTGAATGCGGGCGCGATCGGTAAACAAAGCGTTAGCTGCTAGCTGTTTGTTAGCTGTGGTCGACGACCGCGATCAAGCGGCGTTCGCCGCTTGTCTTGAACACGACGCGCCCGTCGCGCTTGGCGAAAATCGTGTCGTCGCGGCCGATCCCGGCGCCCGGCCCGGGGCGGAACCGTGTGCCGCGCTGGCGCACGATGATCGCGCCCGCGGTCACTTGCTGCCCGTCGAAGATCTTCACGCCGAGCATCTTGGGCTTCGAGTCGCGCCCGTTCCTGGACGAGCCGAGTCCCTTCTTGTGAGCCATCTATCCCTTCTCCTTCTGCGCCTCGAGCGCCGCGATCGCTCCCTTGCGATTCGCGTGCGCGCCCTCGTACTCCAGCGCTGCCTCGACCTCCTCCGCCGACCAGCTGCCGGCGTTCGCGGCGATGTCCTTGACCGTCATGTCCGCATAACCGCTGGGCAGCCCCGCGACGGCCGTTTCCTTCTTCTTCGCAGGCTCCTTCGGCGCTTCCTTCTTCGCGGCCGCGCCGGACTTCTTGCCGATCGTCTGGATCTCGATCTGCGAGAGCTTGGCCCGGAAGCCCGTGTGGCGGCGGTAGCCGGTCTTCGGCTTGTACTTCCCGATCCGGATCTTCTGCCCGAGCGGCGAGCCGACCACCTTGGCCGTCACCTGGACGCCCTTGGGCGCGAGCTCGAACACGCCGTCGCCGCCGAGCATCAGCACCTCGGGGTGAAAGGTCTTGCCCTCCTCCGTCGGAACACGGTCCACGAGCAGCCGCTCGCCCTCCCGGACGCGGTACTGCTTCCCGCCGAGTGAGATGATCGCGTAGCTCATGGCGTCAAAACGCGGGCTGTGGCGCCCGCGAATGCGCCAGTGTAGCCAAGATTCCCACAGTGGGACACCTCGCGGCCAGGACGCTCGAGATCGTCGCGGCGCTGCTCATCGTCGCCGCCGCGCTGGCCGCGATCGTCCTCGAGCTCTTCCCGCGCTCGTGGCCCGCGGCGCAGCTGAACGCCGTCGCGGTGCTCGCGACGACCGAGCACACGCCCGTGCTCGCGTGGGCCGTGCGCGCGGTCACCAGGGAGCCGCGCATCGAGGAGACGGTCGTCGCCGGAGCGCCGTCCACCGTCCTGCGGCCGGGCCGTGGGCGGGGACCCTGGCCGGCGATCGTGTTCGTCAACGGAGCGACGCGCGAAGGGCGCTTTCACCCGAAGGTGCAGCGCCTCGCACAGGGGCTCGCACGGTCGGGCTTCCTGGTGGTCGTACCCGACCTCCCAGGACTGCGCAAGGGCCAGATCACGCAGGCGACGGCCGACGCGGCCGTGCGTGTGGCGGAAGCGACCGCCGACCGGCCGGACGCGCGCGGTGGGCGTGTCGGCTTCTACGGCGTCTCCGTGGGCGCGTCACTGGCGCTGCTCGCCGCCGAGCGCCCGGCGCTCGCGCCGCGCGTCACGGTGGTCGGCGGCGAGGCACCGTGGACGGACCTCCGGCGGATCGTCGAGCTCGCCACGACCGGCGACTACAACGGCGAGCCGTACGCGACCGATCCCTACGCTTCGCTCGCGATCGCGCGCTCGCTTGCTGCCGGCCTCCCGCCGAGCACGGGGCGCACCCGGCTCGTGCGGCAACTCGACGCCGTCCCGGACGACGCCCCCGAGCCGCTGGCGGGCCTCGGGCCCAATGTGTACGAGGACGGCCCGCGAGCGCTCGCGGAGCTGCTGCTGAACCACGACCGGGCCCGCTTCGACTCGCTCTATGCCCGACTCCCCGAGCGCGTGCGCGATTCGGTCGAGGCGCTCTCGCCGCTCCGAGGCGCGAGCCGGCTGACCGCGCCCGTGGAGCTCGCCTCGTCGCCGCACGACAAGTACTTCCCGCCCGCGGAGTCGTACGCCGTCGCGCGCAGGGCGCCCCGCGTGCACGTGACCGTGACCTCCACCTTCGACCACGCAGTGCCGCACCCCTCGCTCGGCGACCTGCGGTCGTTCTTCCGCTTCGACGGGTTCGTCGTCCGCTTCCTACACCACGCGAAGCAGTGAGGCGCTACTCGGCCGGCGTCGCGGTCGAGGCTGCCTTGGCGCCGCTCTTGCGCCTGCGGCGGCCGCCACGCGAGCCGCGCCTGGTCTTTTTCTTGGGCTTGGGCTGCTCCTCGCCCTCCGCTGCGCCGTTCTGGGCAGCAGCCTCGGGCTCCGGCTGGGGCTCTGCCGCTTCGGCCCGCCCGAGCCCCGGGTCGGGCAGGTGGATCTTTGGGCCCGGGCCGTCGACCGCAGCCTCCGCGGCCTCGCCGGCCGGCTTCTTGCGCCTGCGCCGGCCGCCGCGAGAGCCGCGGCGCGTCTTCTTCTTCGGCTTCTCCTCGGCCGCAGGCTCTTCCGCCGCCGCCTCGGCCACCGGCTCCTCGGGCTCGGCCTCGGGTTCGGCCTCCGCCTGGGCCTCTGTCTCGGGCTCAGCCTCCTTCGGCTGACCCTTGCGGGCGGGAGGCTTGCGCGTCGGCTTCTCGGCCTCGCGCTCCGCGGTGATCGGCGGCTCGGCCTGGTCGGCCTTGCCGACGAGCGTGGCGTAGGCGACGCCGTCCATCACCCGCTCGATCCGCACCTTTGCCTGTTTACCGACGAGCCGAGCACCGCCCCCGACCGAGACGACCAGGCCGTCGAGCTTCCCCGTCGCCGCGCTGGCGTCGTGCAGCCCGATCTCGACGAGCTTCAGCGAGACCTCCGAGCCCTCCTTCGACGCCGCCTCCGGCGCCAGGCTCTCGTAGGTGCCCTTGCCGAGCTCCTCGAAGTAGTCGGTCGGGACATCCTCGCGCGACTCGATCAGGAACCGCCGCTTGGTCTCCTCCTCGATCAGCTGCAGGCGTGAGGCGCCTGGCCCGATCAGGACGCTCGCGACCGCGGCGTTCAGCTCGACCTTGAAGGCCTTCGTCCGGGGCGCGCTCGCCGCGAGCTCCCGCAGGTGCCGCTCGGCGTCGACCGCGGCAGAGGCCTCGGAGAGCACGACGCCGTCTCCGTGGCAGACGACGCACTTGCGCGTGAGGATCTCGCGCGGCCCGTCGGTCACGTTCTGTCGCGTCATCTCGACGAGCCCGAGGGGCGAGATCTCGACCACGTACGTCTTGGTGCGGTCGCGCTCGAGCTCGGTCTTCAGCGCCTCCTCGACGGTCGCCCGGTTCCTCGGGTTCGCCATGTCGATGAAGTCGATGACGATGATCCCGCCGATGTCGCGCAGCCGCAGCTGGCGCACGACCTCCTTCACCGCCTCGAGGTTGTTCTTCGTGATCGTGTCCTCGAGCCGGCTCCCGGACGAGCGGGAGCGCGAGCCGACGAAGCGGCCCGTGTTGACGTCGATGACCGTGAACGCCTCGGCGTAGTCGAAGATCAGGTACCCGCCGGAGGGCAAGTCGACGCGGCGCGAGAGCGTGGAGCGGATCTCTGCGTCCACGCCGAACGACTCCATCAGCGGCGTCTTCTCGCGGTAGCGCTGCACGCGCTCGGCCATGTGCGGCGAGGTCTTCTTCAGGTAGCCGATGACCCGCTTGTACGTGCGGTCGTGGTCGATCACCGCGCGCTCGAAGTCCTCGGTGAAGAGGTCGCGCACGACGCGCAGCGGCAGCTCTGCCTCCTGGTAGACGAGCGCCGGGACCTTCGCGCCCTTCGCGCGCGCCTCGATCGTCTTCCAGAGCCGCTGGAGGAAGACCAGGTCGCGCTCGATGTCCTCGGCGGAGGCGCCCTCGGCCGCGGTGCGGACGATCACGCCGCCCTTCTTCACGTCGAGGCCCTTGAGGATGTCGCGCAGCCGCGTGCGCTCCGCGTCCTCGAGCCGGCGTGAGACGCCGAGCCCCTCGCCGCTCGGGACGAACACGACGAAGCGGCCCGGGAGCGAGATCTCGGTCGTCAGGCGCGCGCCCTTCGACTTCATCGGGTCCTTGACCGCCTGGACGAGAACCTGCTGGCCGCGGCTGAGCAGGTCCTGGATCTTGCGGCCGTGCGAGCGGCCCTCGAGCTCGGGGCCGACGACCTCGTCGACGTAGAGGAAGCCGTTCTTCTCGAGTCCGATCTCGATGAACGCGGCCTCCATCCCGGGGAGGACGTTGTCGACGACGCCCTTGTAGATGTTTCCGGCGATCGAGCGGCGCTCGGGCCGCTCGAGATAGGCCTCGGCGACCCGCTCGTCCTCGAGCACGGCGACGCGCTGCTCGCTCACGTCCACGGAGACGATCAGCTCGCGCTTCGCGGGCGGCAGCGGCGGCCGGCGTGGAGCCGTCCGGCGTCGCGGCGCGCGCTGCTTGCGCGCGGCAGGGCGCCGCTCGGGCTTCGACTCCTCCTTCGCGGGCTGGGCCTTCTTCGCCTTCGCCTTTGCCTCCGCCTCGGGCTTGGCCTCCGCGGTGCTGCTAGCGCCCGTACGCTTGCGCCCGCGGCCGCCTCTGCTTCCGCGCCTGCGGCGCTTGCGGGGCTGGGTGTCGTCGGTTGCGCCCGCAGTCGCGGGCGCCTCGGTTACTGGCTTGTCAGGTCTAGTCGGCGCGCCCGCATCGGGGGCGCGCTCCTCGGGTGACGGCTTCTGCCGTCGGAACCATCGCAACAAAAGAAAACTCCTTGGTCGGCGCGCGCGCTTCCAGCGCCCTCGGTCGGGCGGAGCGCGCGCTGCAGCTTGATGTGGCTGGGCATACGCACAGGCTAGCAGCGGACCCTGCGGGCACCGAGCGAATCGCTACGCAGCGGCGGCCGGGCGGAGCTTCGCGCGCTTGGCTCTCACGGCGCGCAGCCGCTGGTGGAGGCGGGCCCATGCCCACGGTTCGACCTCGCAGTACCGAAGCGCGGTTTGGCCCCGCGTCGCCTCGAGGTACTCGAACCAGGCATCGGCTTCCTCGATCAGCAGCAGCTCCTCGGCTTCTCGTCTGGCGGTCATGGCGAGATCGTAGGACCGCCCCCGGACGGATCAGGACAGCAGGCGCCTGCGCGAGCCGCGGCCGCGCACGTGGATCGCCTCGAGCACGCCGATCGCGAGCAGGTTCGCGATCATCGCCGAGCCGCCCACGCTCACGAACGGGAGCGGGATTCCGGTCACTGGAGCGATCCCGATCGTCATGCCGACGTTGACGAAGATCTGGAACAGGAACGCGACGACGATCCCTCCCGCGGCGATCGCCGAGAACGCGTCCCGCGCGCCCGCGACGATCTTCAGCCCTCGCCAGACCACGAGCAGGTAGAGCAGGAGCAGGATCGAGACGCCGACGAAACCGCGCTGCTCGGCGAGCGAGGCGAAGGCGAAGTCCGTCGCGTGCTCGGGGAGGAAGTTGAGGCTGGTCTGGGTGGCGCCGGCGATGCCCCTCCCGCGCAGCCCGCCGGAGCCGACCGAGTTGATCGACTGCGCCACGTTGTAGGTGGCGCCCGAGGGGTCCTGGTCGGGATGCGTGAAGTGCGTCAGGCGCTGCTCCTGGTACGGCTTGAGCACGTGGACTCCCGCGGACGGCAGGAACCACAGCACGGCCAGAATCACCGCGAGCGCGCCGAGCCCGAGCGCAGCCAGGTGCGCCCAGCGGGTCCCGGCGACGAACAGGACCCCGAACAGCGCGACCGCGTAGACGAGCGCGGTGCCGACGTCGGGCTGGACGAAGACGAGCAGCATCGGGATCGCCGCGAGGCCGCACGCCTCGATCACGGTCCGGCTGTCGCCGATCCTCCGGGTGCGGTCGGCCAGGAACCCGGCCAGGGCGAGGACGAACAGCAGCTTCCCGAACTCGGACGGCTGGAAGCGGAAGAAGCCGACGTCGAGCCAGCGCTTCGAATGGCGCGAGACGGTGCCGCCGACGAGCACGAGCAGCATGATCCCGACCATCCCCGCGTAGAGCGGGCGCTTGAACCGCCGGTAGTAGTCGGGGTCGATCACGATCGCAAGAGCGAGCCCGACGACGCCGACCGCCGCGTAAGCCGTCTGGCGGAAGACGTAGTAGCTCGTGTCGCCCGGGATGTCGTGCTTCGTGATCCCGGCGATCGCCCAGAGCCCGTAGCCGAGCAGCGCCGTGACCGCGGCGAGCAGGATCCAGTCGACCCGCCGTGCGTAGGACGCGAGCTGGATCCGCTCGACCCGGACGGGGCCGAGCCCCTTCGCACGGGCGTTGACGGCCTCGATCATCCGTGTGCTCCGTTCGCGCCCGTGTGGAAGTACTGCTCGAAGACCTTCAGGGCGGCGGGCGCGGCCGCGTCGGCGCCGAAGCCGCCGTTCTCGATCAGCGCGCAGACGACGAGCTGCGGCGGCTCCGAGCTGCTGACGGGCCCGTAGCCGCACCACCACGACTGGTCCTTCTGGCTCGTGCTGGGATCCTTCTGGGCCGTGCCGGTCTTGCCCGCGATCGGGATCGGGAAATTGGCGAACACCCCGGCCGAGGTGCCGATGGACGAGTGCGTCGCCTGGTAGAGACCGTCCTGGACGACCGCGAGCGAGGTCGGGTCGAGGCCGAGCGGCTGCGCCGGGGGCGCAACGAAGCGATGCGTGACCCGTGAGGGAGAGCGGCCGCCGCCGCCCTCCTCGGCGTCCTCGACGAGGTGGGGCGTCACGAGCTTGCCGCCGTTCGCGAGCACCGCGTAGAAGCGCGCCATCTGCAGAGGCGTCACGAGCAGGTCCTTCTGGCCGATCGCGAGCTGGATCGAGTCGCCCGGCTTCCAGAGGCGGTCGATCTGCCAGTTGCCCGGGTCGGTCTTCCTCGTGAACGTCCGATCGCGCCACTCCGGCGTCGGCAGGAGCCCGGACGACTCGGGCCCGATGTCGACACCGGTCTTCCGGCCGATGCCGAACCTCGCGGCCCACGCCTGGAGCGGGTGGCCGGCGGTCGGCGGCTCCTTGTAGAAGTCGTAGCCGACCTGGTAGAACCACGTGTCGCACGAGGCTGCGAGCGCGGTCGGCAGCGACATGATCTCGTTCGTGTACGGGTCGACGTTGTGGAAGACGCCGCCCGGGGCGACGGTGCCGTCCGGGCGGCGGACGACGAACGCCCCGGTGCAGGGGAGATCAGTCGTCGGCGAGATGACGTGCGTCTGCAGGGCGGCGAGCGCCGTGATCGGCTTGAACGTCGAGCCGGCCGGATAGAGGCCGCTGATCGCCCGGTTCAGGGACGGGTAGTTGTCCAGCTGGGCCGTCGCCGCGGTCAGGCCCGCCGCGGCCAGGCGCTTGTTCGTGACGCGGCCCGTGTACACGCGCGGGTCGAGCGGCGGGTTCGACGCCATCGCCCGGATCGAGCCGTCACGGGGGTCGAGCGCGACGATCGCGCCCCCGTCCGCCGCCCACTGGTGGTTGTTGTGGGCCAGCTGGATCCCGTAGCGGAGCGCGTTCTCGGCCGCCCGCTGGAGGTTGATGTCGAGCGTCAGGCGGATCGACTCGCCGGGGGTCGGCCGGCGCGTGGGAACGAGCGGCCCGAGCGGGTGGCCGAGCGAGTCGACCCGGAGCTGCGCCAGCCCGGAGCGGCCGCGCAGGTATGAGTCGTAGCTCGACTCGAGCCCCGACTGGCCGATCTCGTCGCCGGGCTCATAGCCGCGCTTCTGCAGCTGCTTGAGCTGCTGCGGCGAGATCTCGGAGACGTAGCCGAGCAGCTGCCCGGCGAGCGGGCCGTACGTGTAGCTGCGCAGGTACGTGTTGACGACGCGAATCCCCGGGAACTGCTCGTTGTGCTCGAGCAGGTAGTTGACCGGCGCGTCGCGGGTGACCGACTCGCGCACGGTCACCGGCGTGATCGGGTCGGTGCCGCGCTGCTTGATCGCCACGAGGACCTGGCGCAGCGGGACGTGCAGCATCGTCGAGAGGCTCCGGAGCTCGGCCAGACGCTTCGGCCAGGTCTTCGGCAGGTCGGCCGGCCAGAGCTGAACCGCTGTCCCCGGCACCGTCGCGACGAGCGGGTGGCCGGAGCTGTCGAAGATCTCGCCCCGCTGGGCTTGGATCGGCACGGAGCGAACCTGGTTGTCGAGGGCGGCGCGGAGGTACTGGGGGCCCGAGAGCACCTGCAGCGCCCAGAGGCGGAAGAACAGGATCCCGAACACGATCAGGGCGATCGCGGCGAGGATCCCGAGCCGGAGCGCGAGCTGCGGCGTGAAGCGGTAGGGCTCCTCGACCCGCGGGTCGGGCGGCAGGAAGCCGCGCGAGCCCGGCGGGCGGGGGCGTGCGCCGCGGCTAGCCAAGGAGGCGCACCTCCGTCACGGGCTCGGGCTTCGGGCCGAGCGAGAGCACCCAGCGCGTGAGCGCGTACACCGGAAGCGTCAGCAGGAGGTTGAGCACGATCTTCGGCGGAAGCGCGTCGAGGAGCACAATCCGCGCGGAGACCGGGTCGCCGAGCAGGTAGTGAAGGAACAGCGCGCCGAACTGGACGAGGACGGTTGCCACCGCAACCGAGACGAGCGGAGCGTGCGCCCGGTCGCGGCCGGTGGTCTCCCCGTAGCGTCCGATCCAGTAGCCGGCGATCGTGAGCAGCAGCGAGGTGACGCCGAGCGTGGCGAGGTTCGCCGTGTCGACGAGCAGGCCGGCCACGAAGCCGGCGGTGGCGCCGTAGATCGAGCCGCGCAGGAGCGCGATGCTCATCAGCGTCAGCAGGACGACGTCGGGGGTGCCCTCGAGGATCTGCACCGACGAGAAGAGCGTCACCTGGAGGATCGACGCCACGAACACGAGCACGCCGACCTTGGCGATCTCGAAGGCGACGCGCATTTCAGCG